>JADMIO011121668.1_pt1 | contig 45825 bp, 40 predicted proteins | sample 8958161 | NCBI WGS metagenome assembly JADMIO01 (sample SAMN16585339, study PRJNA669376) | soil metagenome | isolation source: Crop rotation soil | place: USA: Cullars Rotation, Alabama | collected 2011
CCGCGACTTCAAGTCACGTGAATTCCAAGCTTCGGATCCCACTGTGCTGGAAAGCCTTTCTATCACGGAACCAGGGCGGATCTTCGCATCGGTGATTTTCTAAAAGCAGGATTCGGGTCTAATTACCAGTCGGAACTTGTCATGAACCATATTTATTTCACCGCTGCGCTCAGCGGTGCAGGACTTGCCGCAGCGTTGGCAAAAGGAGAAGGTCGCGAACGTGTTTATGTCGTGGAACCCGCCGGGGATTTTGAAAATGACCCGAACGTCACAGACAAGAAATTCCCAGGCAACGTTACAAGATCCTATCGTACCAGTGCACCTTTAAAAATTGTTGGCGAAATAGCGGACTGGGTAAAACAGATGCCCGAAGAGCTTCAAAAATGGCGGGAAAAGCTGGCGAACAGCAAGGGAAAGATTATCAACTAGATCGAACTGAAATGAAGTCAACTTCTCAGTTGTAACTTAGAAACCGAAGCGACAGACAGAAACGTGACCCAGACCGACGACACATATCCCAAGGTCTATTTATACCGGAGAATCGTTCAGGCAAAACTCTTTATCGATAGCCACTTCGCGGACAATATTGACCTCGACAACATTGCCGACGAGGCGTTTTTCTCAAAATTCCATTTCATCCGTCAGTTTAAGTCGATCTATGGCAAAACTCCGCATCAATATTTAACGACGGTGAGAATTGAAAAGTCCATGGATCTGCTGCGCGCCGCTACTCCCGTTTCGGAAGCATGCTATGCCGTTGGTTTCGAAAGTGTAGCCTCATTCAGCGGCCTCTTCAAACGGCTGGTCGGCAGCACTCCTTCGGCTTACCTGGCATACCAGCAACAGCTCAAGGCGCAAATGCTAAAGGCTCCCCTCAAATTTGTCCCAGGCTGCTTCGCAGATAAAAATGGCTGGACAGAAAATAGCAATTTCGAAGAAGTGAAAGAGTAGCTCTTTGCTGAGCTTTGGTCATCAATAACAATTAAACCGTACAACGATGATCACGAAAATGAATCATGTCAGCGTTTTTGTCCTTGATCAGGAAAAAGCATTTGATTTCTACGTCAACAAGCTTGGCTTCAAGGTCCACACCGACGCCCCCATGGGCCCGAATATGCGCTGGCTAACAGTTTGTCCCCCCGAACAACCCGATCTTGAAATCTCCCTGATGGAAATCAAAGACGGAATGATGTTCACCAAAGAAACGGCCGAGCAAATGCGGAATCTTGTCAAGAAGGGTACGTTTGGTTTCGGTGTTTTCGAATGCAACGACATCTACGCCACTTACGAGGAGCTGAAAGCAAAAGGCGTTGAATTCAAGAAGGCGCCAAAGGAGGAATTTTACGGCATTGAAGCCTTGATGAAGGATGATTCCGGGAATTGGTTTTCGCTGGGGCAGAAGAAATAAACAGTGAACGGTGAGTAGACAACTGTTCACTATTCCCTGTTCTCTGATCACTGTTATTCGTTCGCTTTTGCCTGCCTCCTGAAATATCCCTTCAGCAAAAAGTTATGCTGCATTGCCTCCATGTTCTCGTCGAGTTTGGCGGAAGCCGACTCTGCATTGTTGAGGGTCTTGCGCATCTTGTTGGCGAAAGTTGTATCAGCTAATAGTACACCGATCGCGCTGTCGTCGCTGTTCATCTTCTCGATCATGTCGCGAAGCTGATCGGAGATCTGGCGACTGTTGCGCCCAACATCGGCGACAGCGGTAAGAGTTGAATCAAACTTAGCAACGTAAGTGGTGTCCATGAGCAGTTTTGTCATTAGCCCGTTACCCGTATTAAACTCCTCGACCATCTTTTTCAATCCCGCCGTCGCCTGGTTCGTATTCTGGCTCGCCATCTTCAGGGAATTGATCAGCTGACGAACTTCTGTGGACAGTTCCCCGTCGTAAATCAACTCTCCCATAATCCCCTCCCCTTTGTTGAGTTTTGCGGTAATTAGTTTCAGGTCGTCGGTAATAGTTTTTGTATTGGCACCCACGTCTTTCGCAAGGTTGAAGATCTCCTGCGTATCGGTAGGAGAGAATGATTTTATAGTATCGTAATCATTGATAACATAACGTGAGCTGCCAGGGCGAATTACGACAATCTTGTTTCCCACGAGGCCGTCGGATCCGACGAACGCTGTCGCGTCTCTCCGAATGAATTCGTTCTGTTTGTCCTTCAGCGCCATCTCAACTATCACCTTTCCCTCCGTAATGATCCGCACATTGCGCACCGTGCCAATCTTGACACCTGAAAGCCAGACGTTATCTCCATCCTTAAGTCCCTCGACATTTTTAAACACTGCACTTACCGTGAATGTGCGATTGAAGATCGCGCTTTCCTTTCCCATGAACAGCACGGAAACGACAAACAATACAACGCCGATCAGCACAAAGGCTCCCAATTTCAGATTCTGCTTCACTTCTTTTGTTTCCATGACTAATAGTTAAAGAAAGGATGAAGCTCCTCGGTACGAAGAGCCTTTAATTCATTAAACGTTCCTTCAAATTTGTTGCGGCCGTCGAAAAGGGCAATGATCCTGTCGCCAGTGTGTCTTGCGCAGCTGATGTCATGAGTAATGATGATGGAAGCTGTGCGATATTTTTCCCTTACTTCCAGGATGAGGTTGTTTATCTCCATCGACGTCACCGGATCAAGTCCCGCTGTCGGCTCGTCGTACAACATAATCTTCGGCTGCAGGATCAGCGTCCTGGCAATACCAACACGTTTCCTCATTCCTCCTGAAAGCTCGGATGGTCGTTTGTTGATTGCATCCACCAGGTCTACATCCTCAAGTGCACTCATCACTCTCTCCTTTAGGATAACTGGATCGAGTATGCCCAGGTTTCTTTTTATGGGAAATTCAAGGTTCTCTCTCACCGACATGGAGTCGTATAAGGCGCTCATCTGAAATGAAAAACCAATCTGCTTCCGCAGTTCATTAAGCTCATGGCCATTCAAGTTCAAAACATCATAGCCCAGCACATTGATGCTTCCCGCATCCGGCTTGAGCAGGCCAACCATACACTTGATTAGAACTGATTTGCCGGTACCGGACCTTCCCAGGATCACAAGGTTCTCCCGGGCATGCAACACCAGGCTTACGCCATCGAGAACTTTATGGTCGCCAAATCTTTTATAGAGCCCAGAGACCTCTGCCACAACCTCGGCGTTGCTGACAGAATTTTTCTGAGGGACTTCGCTTACTGAGGTTTCCATCACCGAAAGAGATTTGTGATCTGTAAACTGAACAGGTCAACCACGAAAATTGAGATCATGGAGAGCACCACCGCGGTGTTAGCCGCTCGACCCACACCGCTGGTTCCCTTTTCAGAATTTAGACCTGAGTATACCCCTATGGTTCCGATGGCAAAACCAAAAACTGCCGACTTGATCATCGACGAGACAACATCGAGGTAGGAAATAGAAGACGCAGCTTCGTTGAAATAAAGTAAGAAGCCTGAGTTGTTGATGGCATTGACCATCGCAAAAGACCCCAGAAGCGCAACGATATCTGCATATACGACAAGCAGCGGCATCATCAACGTGGTTGCGATCACCCTGGTGGTAATGAGGTAAGCAAATGGGCGGGTTCCCGAAACCTCCATCGCGTCGATCTGTTCGGTCACCTGCATGCTGCCCAATTCGGCTCCGAAATTTGATCCCAGCTTACCGGCACATATCAGTCCGGTGATAAGCGGCCCAAGTGATCTTACTACTGCCTGGGATACGAGCGACGGCAGCCATGACTCAGCACCGAACGAAGAGAGCGATGGCCTGGACTGCTTGGTGAACACAATGCCGGCAAGAAATGCTGTAAAGGTGATCAGGAACACAGACCGGTTCCCGACCAGATAACATTGGCGAACTACTTCACGTCCCTCGAACGGTGCATGAAACGTTTCCCTGAAGAGTCTGAGAACGAACCTGTAGATATCGGCGAACTTCAAGAGAACCTTTCTCAGAAACATCAAAAGCCATTTTGATCAGAATAAGATGAAATAACATGCCATTCTGCATATCGGCCCCTGAAGTAGCGCTTCGATCACTTCAGGGCCTTATCCACTCATTGAATGCTCTTTAATGATGTAGAGAAAACTACTCAGCTTTTGTTCCTGATCGCAGAGACATAGGTCAACGAAAAACGTCGGAAATGTGAAAGGCTTGAATTAACAACCCTTAAAAGCGGTATCGATTTTGTCTGGACATCTTTCAGCGATGTTTCGCATAGATGATAGAATGAGAAATGCCGGTATAACGCTGATCCTTGCAGGACTTGCACTCATTGGGGCTATAGGTCTGGATGTAACCAAGAAAAGACAAACCACCACCGTCAGTCAGGCGGGTTTGGTGATAAGGCAGGTCACTCCTGTTCGTTTCTTCTCTACAATCAGCACGGTTCTGATCATTCTGGGTATCGGGGCGACACTCGTGGGCAAGAACCAAAAATAAAAATATAAAAGTATGAGCTTAAAGAGATTTACAACCGGTTGCCTGATGGCAATGTCATTGTTATTGGCAGTCTCCGGTTTTTCCAACGACAAAGCGCCTGTAATCAGGACAAAGACTACCGAACCTGTAACACCTGCAGAAGCTGAACAATTGATGAAGCGCCTGGAGGAGATCAAAGCAATGGATCTGAAGAGCCTGCCTCGCAGTGAAAGAAGAGCTTTGAGAAAAGAAGTAAAGGAGATCGACCAAAAGGTACAGGATGGCGGCTACATCTACATTTCTGTAGGTGCCCTGCTGATCATCATCCTCCTCCTCATTCTCCTCCTTTGAGAGGAATACGAAAACCAATCTAAACCGACAGGTAGCACTCTTTTTGCTACCTGTTTGTGTTTGCGCTCTGCATGAGATATGGCCGGCTGTTATTCTTTGTTTGCTTTCTAACGACTGTCGGCCTTTTCGCTCAGAAAAACCCCGAACATCAGCCGGACATGGACACTTTGGAGGTCACCCGGGGGCTCATGGTGGTCCTGTCGGATACTTCCTTTATCGCTGAACGGGATACGGTGATCATTACCGAAAAGGGTCACCTCAAAGAAGATCCTTACGCAAAGTCAGACAAATTCTATGACAGTCTTAAAGAAAAAGCTGGCAGAGGACGCATTACTAAGCAGTTGCACGGTCTATTGATCAGAAAAAAGCGTGCTCCGATGCGGATCGATTCCGCGATTATCAAAAGTGAAAATGCCTTTCGTGCCTACGAGGGGCTCATTATCCGAAGTATTCAGATAAAGAAGGTCGACCTCCTGGAAGGCTCCGTACTCGATACAACTCGGGTGTCGACGTCCAAAGTGGGGAAGCTTGTGAACAAACTTCATACGGATACCCGGAGTTTCATCATCCGAAACAACCTGCTGTTTAAGGAGGGAGACAGGGTCAATGCGTGGGAGTTTGCCGACAACGAGAGGATACTTCGTCAGTTCAAAACCATTCGGGATGCACGGATCTACCTCCGCCGCGTGAAGGGAACTAATCTCGTAGATGTCGTCGTGGTTACCCAGGACTTGGCCTCCGTAGGCGCTACGGGATCATACGGATCCCTCAACCGGTTCAATATCGGTGTCTACGACATCAACATCCTCGGGTATGCCAAGCAACTTCAAGTTTCATATTTCAGGAACACCCACGGCAGTCCGGTCAATGGTTACGAAATCTCCCTTCGCGAGCCGAATTTCGGGAGCACATTTATCAGCGGGGAGCTGAAGTACACCAACAACTACTTACGTGAACGAACATCCCTTTCCTTGCGAAGGGACTTCCTTACTCCACAAATGAAGTATGCGGGGGGCATTGACGTCTGGAGAACGCACGAGAACTATCTAACCTTAAATGACACAATACCTTCGCCGTACAAACAAAACAACATCGACGTGTGGATGGGCCGCTCGTTTCACATTGCCCGGCGCACCAATCTGGTTCTATCAGCCCGGAATAGTGAAGTCCGGTTTTTTGAAAGGCCAGCTGTCAGCATCGACTCAAACTACTTCTTTTACGATCGCAGCCTCTTTCTGGGAAGCGTCACACTATTTCAATCAAATTATTTCAAGGGCTCCCTTATTCGTGGATTTGGGAAAACCGAGGACGTGCCTGTCAATACCTGGATAGGAACCACATTTGGAAAGGAATTTCACCAGTTTTATCCCCGGCCGTACATCGATCTGCGTGGTGGGATCGGAAGATACTTTGACAGGTTCGGATACATCAACTTCACCGCGTCGGCAGGCGGCTTTCGCGTGGGGAACGGATGGGAAGATGGCCTGATTTCGGCCAGCACTGTGTACTTCAGTAACCTGTTGGCCAGCAACCGCACGAAGATCCGTCAATTTGTGAATGCCAGTGTAGTAAACGGCTACGCTCGTACCATCCAGCCTTATGTCAGAGTGGTCGGGCGATGGAGAGATGACTCTAATTTCGTGCCCACCGGGAACCAGCGTATCACGCTTGGTACGGAGACAGTTTACTTTACACCAGGATACTTTTACGGGTTTAAATTCGCCCTCTATCACGGTTTCGATTTTAATTTGCTGCGGACCCAGCACATCAATGGAAGCATGTTCCTGCCAAGCATCAGAGCAGGTATCAGGATGCTCAACGATAACCTCACGTTCCCCACAATTTCTATCGACGGCACGTATTACGTTGCCACGAAACAATATCCAGGCGCTTTCTCGATCCGCTTTTCAACGACAATACCGAACCTGTTCGGCACGCCAATGAGCTTCAAGCCTGTCGTTGCGGCATTTCAATGAGAGCCAGTCTTTTTGGTTGATTTGACCTGCGTTGCCTCGCTAATCTTCACTTCGTGAACTTTTTCGGCCTCATCAATAGAATGACTGCTGTGCAATTCACGGGCATCTTCAGCAAGGTCAGCCAATTTCACATAGAACTTCTTCAAAACGTCAAGTTCGGACGCACTCAGATCCTCGACATCAACCAGCCTGTTACTCGCCTTCTTGTTACATGCTATAAGCTCATTCAATTTGAGTTGGACGGCCATGTTGTCGCGATTCTGCGACTGTTGGATGACAAATACCATCAGGAAAGTTATGATGGTTGTGCTCGTGTTTATGATCAGTTGCCACGTTTCTGAATAATCGAAGAGCGGCCCGGTCAGTCCCCAGACAAGTATCAGTATAAATGCAGACACAGAGGTTGCGGGCTTGCCTGCTCCCCGTGCGACCTGATCGGAGAAACGGTCAAAAAAACCCCTCTTCCTTTTTTGTTGTGAATCGGTGGTTTCGGAGGGGGTCGAAGATGAAGCTGCGTTTTTCATGGCTAAATTTTTTCAAGTAAGTCCATAAGATCATTTTCATTGGTCGTGAGACCTGAATGCCGGGTGCTTTTGTGCCTTCCATTGCTCAGTCTTCCTGATTCGTACAGCGCGATGATTCCCGGATGCACGTAGTAGTTCTTACACACAGTTCTTGTGTTCCCCAACTGGCTGCTCACCACGTCAAGGGCAGCGACAAGGTTCTTTTTGATTTCTTGCTTCCCTTCTGCTGATGGCAGGGCCTTCAGTGCTTCCAACATGGCGACGGAACCACACCATGTACGCAGATCCTTTGCGGTAAAATCGTCATCGAGGGCGTCGCGAATGTATTGATTTACCATGCCTGAATCTATAGGAACGAAACGACCCTGTCGGTCAATATATTGAAAAAGTTCCTGCCCGGGAATACTTCGGCACGCCTTCACGATCCGCGCCAGCCTCTTATTTCGCAGAGACAGGGATTGAAAGACGCCTTTCTTTCCCCTGAATTGCAGCCGTATTGATGAACCATGGATTTCAACATGCTTGTCTTTCAGAGTTGTCAGGCCGAACGATCCATTGGACTTTTCATACTCGCTGTTTCCAACACGGATGGATGTTTTCTCAATCAAACTGACGGCCGTGGCCAGTACTTTGTCGCGAGTGAGCCCATTGCGGCGAAGATCGCTTTCTATTTTCCTGCGCAGTGCCGGTAATCGTTCGCCTAGATGAAGCAGGTTTTGAAACTTCTTCTGATCCCGCATCCTGTTCCACTCCCGGTGATACCTGTATTGCTTCCGGCCGCGAACATCGTAACCCGTTGCCTGGATGTGACCGGACGGATTACGACAGATCCACACATCGCGCCAGGCGGGTGGAATAACGAGTGACTTGATTCTGTTGAGTGTCCGCTGATCGCGGATTTGATGATTCTGAAAGGTATAGTAAAAACCGTTGCCTCGTCTTACGCGTCTTATGCCCGGTTCTCGTCCCGTAACATAAAAAAGGTTTGATCTTGCAACAGCACCGCGACTGAGATCTTTGTGGTCTTTTGCATTCAAACTGACCTGGAGAAACACATGATAACGACGAATGCTGAAAGCTTGAGTACTGACGATATTACGGTCATCCAGTCGTTGTTAACGAATCCAAAACACATTTTATTAAGCACCTGCGTCGGCATTTCTACCTTCTGGGTCTGTATGGCTTTGCTAATTCTAGCTTGAATTGCTGCAGATCTTATGGGGAGGCTCATGACTATTGTTGTCTAACTATTTTCTCTGCTTCTTTTGAATATCCTCAACTTCGCGGATGAAGGTGGACAGCTTTGCGTCTGCATAGGCGCCGTAAGCATCTATAAGTGTGCCTTTGCGACCATCTGCAGTTTCCATCAGGTATAAGATGCAATTGTCTTCTGGTGCCGACCAGCCTTCAAAGCGATAGAAGTTTGAGATCTTTACTTGTTCAGGAGTATAGAACTTGTCAGACCCTTCGGTCGTAAGACCTCTTGCTGCCACCTTGAAGTTTTCAGTGAATCCGTTAGCGATAGCCTTGTTCGTACAATCTGTAAGCGTGGGCATCACCTCGGTGGAGTTCGTGCCGGTGAAGTCTGTTTTTTGTTCCATGTTCCTGCTTTTGCCGGATGAAGCTTAAAAATCCTGCCAGGCGAAAAAGTCATTAATCAACCAAAAAAAGCACTCAGGCCCTTCTGATTGGGTATCTATCTCCACAACTTCAAATTGTTCGTGGCTCGGGCTATGCCCATAAAAAAAGCCATCGCGAGATGGCTTCAGGCAAATGCATTTTCTCGCAAAGACCGCAAAGACAGCCCATCGCAAAGGCAAAACAAAGAGCCTGGTGACTTTAAGAAAATTTGTGCTACGCGGCGTTCACCTCCCGCCCCAGATTAATGCAAGCCCGCAAAGCTTTGAAGGCCGTAAAGGCAAAGACAAATGAAAGGCATTCTCGTTCATTTGGAATGAGAAGCGCGCGCGAATGCCCATTCCCCGCATCCATACCATACAGAGTTCCTCCTTGCTTCGCAGCAGAGTTAGCGTCCTTCACAAACTTGGCGCGCTTGGCATTAAAAAAAGCAAAGAAGAACACTATTGAGGACGCAGAAATCTTCCGACGTGCTCTAAGCTCTTTTCCATTCCTTTGCGATGCATTGCCTTTGCGCTCTTTGCGAGAAATGAATTTTCCTCTCAGTTAAGCGCGTTCAGACCACAGCTGGCGCTTCAGTGGCCTGCATGTTTATCTTTTCGGCCAGTGCAGTGAGCTTTTCATCCATCTCCGCCTCCTCATCCTTGCATTGTTCCAGCAGCTCTGCACATTGTAATCTTCCTAACACCTTGGCCATGGTTCGCATTGTCCCATAAGCAGTAATCTCATAGTGTTCAACCTTCTGAACGGCTGCAATAAGCGCGGCGTCGCGAACGGAAGGATCCGCGTACCTGGAAATTGCCTCATTGGCTTCAGTTATCAGTCCCTCCATCGCCTCGCATTTTTCTCCTTCCGGCTTAAGGGAAAGGGCCTCGAAGCATTTCTCAATGCGTCCGGCCTGCTGACCTGTTTCTTCCAGGTGCTTTTCCATCGCATCTCGAAGCTCATCGTTGCAAGCCGCTTTCACGAGCTTGGGCATCGAACGAGTGAGATATTTTTCCGCCCAGTACATGTCTTTCAGCAAGTCCTCAAACACGTTTATTAATGTTTCTTTTGACTTGTCGTTCGTCGTTGATTTCGTTGTCATAATTTTTTTCATTTCTTTTCTAACCATTTATCACTGACTCTACATGAGGATCTTGCCGTGCTCGGCAACCATTGACTTGGCGCCGGAAGCCGTTTTTGTCAGCATTTTCATATACGTAAGGATCTTGCTTTCATCGTTGACCCAATAATCAATTTCCAACGGATGAACCACCATCAAACCCAGATTGGGATTCCCGAGACCCTCCGGAAACCAGCTCTTCACGAACGGCGTGAATAGCTCGCGCATGCGATCGCGGTTTATGTTGCTGATGCTCGCTACGCCCTCTATCGTGACATAAGTTGATTCCTTTTCGCAACTCATATTCAGATATACGTTTGGATTGGCATTCACCTGAGTTGCCTTGGGCGTGTCCACACCCACGAAAAACCAGATGTTGCCCAGATCGTCAACATCGACGTGAGCCATGGGCCTGAAAGTCACACGGCTTTCATCGTCGAATGTACCCAACATGCAGACTTTGCACTTACGCAATAGCTCTCTTAGCTTTTCAACATGACTTTCCATATTCAGTAACGGTTGAATCTAAAATAATCCAGGAATCTGTTCTGCCTCCCGGCAATAGCATCTGAGATCACCTTCATTGCCATAACACTGAAAGTGATACCGTTGCCCCCATAACCAAGAACAAACAGGCTTTTAGGAAAGTCTGGATGAGATCCCATGTACGGCAGGGTATCGCGAGTGACACCAAACGTTCCCGACCAGCTAAAGTCAGGCGTTATGTGGAGTTCAGGCATTAGATCCGCCAGTTGATCCATCAAGGCAATTTCCTTTTGCTCTATCATTCTGTCTCTTAGGGATGGATTCAAAAACGGCTCGTCCTCGCCTCCGATCAGTATCCTATTGTCTGATGTGGAACGGATATAGACATACGGCGAATCGGTAGTCCAATAGATGGAATTTTCAAGCGTAGATGGCAGATGCTCCATCGGCTCGCTAATGGTGACATACGTGCTAAGGAGATCAACAATGTTCTCCTTCATGAATGACTGTGTTTCGTAGCCAGTTGCATATACAATCCATTGCGTTTTTATGGTATGACCTCCGTCAGTCCGCCCTTCGACGCGCTCCCCGGTATAGTCAACGCCCGCAAGCGCAGTATGATCGAATATGTGCAAATTGTAATGATGGCTTGCGTATGACAGTAGCCCATGTGCAAGTTGATATGCATCAACACTTGCACCTGACGCGGAACGGATCGCGCCAAGGCCTTTTACGGAATAAGCATTAGAAAGCTCGTTGGCGTTGACCCATTTTACATCGAGGCCACTCCCCTGTCTGGCCTCAAACTCGCGCTGGAGCCAGCGAATGTCCTTCGGCTTGCGCGCGATGTACATGCTGCTCTTTGCCCGATAGCCGCAGTCTATTCCAACACGTGCCACAAGCGCACCAAGGTTTCGAATGGCTTCGACGCCACCCTGGTAGATTTCCACTGCCTGGGTTTTTCCAACAGAATCCATCAACGCATAAAGAGGTCTGTCGAGCTCGTATTGAAGCATTGCCGTGGTGGCGCTCGTGCTGCCAAAGGCTACGTCTTCGCGGTCGATGAGCACAGTTTCATAACCTTCAGACGACAACTGAAACGCGAGCAAAGCACCTGTGATGCCGCCACCCACTACCAGCACATCGCATGACGTATCTCCGTGAAGCGACGGATATGTATTGAGTAAACCGTTCTTCAGTAGCCAGAAAGCATTTGCCGACCGAAGCTTCATTGATTACGTTTGTTTGCTCCAAAAGAAAAAAGCTATCACCCGAAGATGATAGCCCTTTTCATCGGATCATTCCTTAGGTTAAGTCTTACGAACCCAGTTCGCCTTTTTTTGCGAGCTTTTTCATTTTGTCATTAGCATAAATGGCCACCTCGACACGACGATTGGATGCACGCCCCGCGTCGGTATCATTCGACGCTACGGGCTGCTTTTCGCCGTAACCACGGGTAGTAACCCGCGAACCATCCACACCCTGTGTCATCAGAAACTCCTGGACTTCAGATGCCCTGCGCTCAGAAAGCCTCTGATTGTAGGTATCCTCGCCAGTATTGTCTGTATGTCCTTCGATGAGGACGTTGGTGTCATCATATTTATTGAGTGTTCCAGCAAGCTCGGTCAGATTGCTCTTAGTCGTTGCCTCCAGGTCCGAAGAATTGGTTTTAAACAACAGCCCCGAATCGAAGGTTATCAAGATACCCTCGCCCACGCGTTCCACTTTAGCACCCTCAAGATCTCTCTTGAGCTCCTCGGCCTGCTTATCCATATGCCTGCCAATAATTGCACCCGTTGCTCCTCCGACCGCCGCACCGATAATCGCACCTGTAGCGGTATTGCCAGAATGATGGCCAATTACACCTCCAATTACACCCCCGGCACCAGCGCCAATCGCACCACCCTTGGTTGTGTTATTGGCCTTGCAACCAGTAAGGACCTGCATCAGCACAATAGCTGCTACTAGTCCCATAGCGGTCAAAAAGGAGATTGTCTTATTTTTCGTTGCCGTACTCATTTGTCATTATTTTTTTATCTAACCCTCATCTCATTTCATTCAGCTCCAAACCATGGTCCGGTCAATCGGTGAGCACTTCGCTGAAGACCTAGAGGTCTTCAATCATTTTTTTCACTTCCTCGCGGCTCTTACCGAGCTTTTTCTGAAGTCTGCCATACAGTTCATCCTCTTTGCCGCTTTCCAACAACAAATCATCGTCGGTTAGCTGGCCATACGCGGACTTCAGACGCCCCTTCACCTGGTTCCAGTTTCCTTTAACCGTGAGTTTATCCATTGGTGCGTGTCGTTTTAGCACCGTTGGCTACGTTGGTGAACGACTCTGCCTTATCTGCAGCGTAGTTCACTGTGTCTTTAGCACGGCCTGATACCTGGTCGATTTTCTTATTCAACTGTGTGCGAAGGCTGTCAATCGAATCTTCAACGTAGTCTACTACGCTCTTTTTCACCTTCATACCGTTCGACACCAGCTTCTTTCTTGTTTTCACACCACTAGCCGGTGCCATAAGCAATCCAGCAGCAACACCAATCGCAGCACCTGCGATGAACCCTCCAATCAAATTCTTTGCATTCATATCTTTTTCAGTTAAAGCGTTTTTTGTCTGGTTCGCTAATGGAACCGTGAGGTGCTGGAAGAAAAGATTATGCCAGAAGGCCGTCGCACAATGCGATGCGATGTTAGAGAGATGTTTGTTTAGGAGACCTCATAATTGTGGAGTGGAATACGGGATACGAGGCAAAATAATCCCCAACAAATTCGCTGAAAACGGACAGCCAGCCACATTTCGGCATTTTATGAAATGGTATGGATATTAAAGATGAACCATTGAAAAAAGGGGGATTTCAAATGGTGGAAAGACCGGATGAGCAATATTCGTCAGAAGAAAAATCAGTGATCTTTTTCAGGAATGTAAAAAGAGCCCTCGGTATTTCATCTACTGTCTCAATTGTGCGCCTCGTTAGCAACGTTTTGGGACACGTTTGCCGAAATCTATCAACGCAGCAGGTTACGGCACTAGTGAACCGTTTGCCTGGCATTTTTCAGCCTCTTCTTTTTAAAGAAACGATGAAAAATAGCGACTTACCTCGCTATTCGCACCTGGATGAGCTCGTTGAGAATATGTACGCCGAAGACCGCAGATCTGAGCACCCCCAGTTTTCTACTGAGGTAGAGGCGCTCAATGCGGTAGTTGTAGTACTTCGCAAGCTCGACAAGTATCTCAATATTTTCAGTTATAATATTTTAAAACCACAATGGGTGGATGGTCTTCGTCAGATACCGATGGAGGACGCCGCCTAACTAAAAAACAAAAATCATGTTACGCTGGTCAGTTACATTCTTTGTCGTCGCAATTGTTGCGGCAATATTTGGTTTCGGAGGCATTGCCGAGGGCGCTGCTTCGATCGCCAAAGCTCTATTCTTCATTTTTCTTGTATTGTTTGTGTTGACGCTCGTGTTCGGCGCGAGCTTGTTCAAGAAGTAGCCACGAAGTAGAGCTTCGCTCACTTCATGGGGGTTGGCCGTTGAGGGAAAGGAAAATTGAGGGGTATGAAAGGCCTTGTGAGGGTTATACTTTTTGTTGTCGCATTGATGAGCTTGCTGGGCTGCGAGAATGCCTGGGTGCCCAAGGTCGACAACATTGAAACGCATGCAGATGTCGAACGCACCTGATCCGGATATCAAACATCATCCAAACCAGGAAAGCAAGGCTGGGCGTCCAACCTATGCTTCGACTGTCCGGAAGAACGCCAGCACGAATGATCCGCTGCAAGACACGGTCGTTGGCGGCGTCGAGGAGAAAATAAGAAAAGAGGTTGTGAAGAAGAAAAAGAAATCAGATGGAAAAGGTAACCTACCCGGAAAACATCGCGCAAACACAAATCGATAACCGCATGGCGAAAACCAAGCCTTACAAGCTTGGCTGGACATCGGAGGAGACCGCTGAAATCACATCAGCGCTTAATACTGTTCTTGCAAACTACTCGGTACACTACCAAAAGCTCAGGAACTTTCACTGGAATGTAAAAGGTTCCGACTTTTTTGATCTGCATGAGCAGTTCGAAAAGCAATACACAGAGGCACTCCAAAACATCGACGACGTAGCTGAGCGTATTCGCATATTTGGAGAAACTCCTCTCAGTTTAATGAGAGACTATCTCCAATTGTCGGAAATCAAGGAGACTGGAACGAACCTTCCTTCCGAACTCATGGTAAGGGAGCTTCTTAGCGACTACCGCATTCTTCTTCAGCACTTATTCAACGCAGTGAACATTGCCGCCTCTCACGAAGACTCGGGCACTGAAGAAATGCTAAAAGTCTTTATCAACCATCTCGAAAAAAGTCATTGGATGTTAACGGCTTTTCTGGCCAAGTGATATGATTGAAAATCAACCCAACGAGATTACAATCATTTATCACTCTGACAAACCAGATGACCGGAAGGCTCGTGGGTATGCCGACTCAATCACAGCTTTTGTGCTGAAGACTCTGGACCTGCGAAATGAAACTCTGAGTGAGACGCAGCTCGCCGAGGTCGCCGACAAGCTTGGTATTCGAATACGCGATCTGGTGGATCCAACCTATGCAGATCGGGCCAATGGAGCTGAGGTGGGCAAAATGCGTGATGCTGATATTCTCAAACTTCTGGCAAATGAACCGATCCTGGTCCACACTCCTATACTGATTGTTGGCAAGAAGGCCTTTCGCTACAACTCGTCCTACGAGCTGATCAGCGAAAACGGGCATACGCCTGGCGTAGAAAACATCCCGGCAGCGAATGTAGAAGAGAAGAGAACAATTCCGGGTGCATAATGCACGTTACTGGTCGTGAAAAACCTAATGACCCGGTTCCTGCAGCTTCCCACTGCAAAAAAATTGATTGTAGCATTCTGTATAGCAGCGGTTTCATTACCGCTGTTCTTCGGTCTGCTCTTTCTGTTTGTAGCTACCGGCCTGCTTGGTGAACTTCCCGATGGCCATGCCCTGGCAGAAATCCGCAATCCGATCGCTTCAGAAGTTTACAGTGCTGATAGTGTCCTGATCGGCAAGTATTTCATCCAGGAACGTTCCAACGCAGAATTTGAAGACCTGCCGCCGCATCTGATCAGAGCTTTGGTTGCAACGGAAGACGTCCGGTTTTATGAACATAACGGGATTGACTACCAAAGTCTGGGAAGAGTCCTGATCAAAAGTGTTTTGCTGCAATCAGAATCGGCAGGTGGAGGCAGCACGTTGACCCAACAGCTCGCCAAGAATCTTTACCCGCGAAGAAGGTATGCGTTGTTGTCGCTGCCCACGAACAAATTTCGGGAAATGATCATCGCAAGTCGTCTCGAACGCGCACTCTCTAAGGAAGACATTCTTGTATTGTATTTGAATACCGTACCATTCGGCGACAATACTTTCGGGATTGAAGCAGCAGCTCAACGATTCTATTCTGTTCCGGCAAGCCGCCTGACAGTTGACCAGGGCGCGCTTTTGATTGGCATGTTGAAGGCGACGAATTCCTTCAATCCCCGCCTCTTTCCTGAGCGCGCACGCGACCGGCGTAACACCGTCATGGGCCAAATGGTAAAATATAACATGCTCGCGAAGAAGGATTTTGAAAATCTGAAGAACCGGCCCGTCGCCCTTCAATACACAGTGCTGTCACACCATGGTGGTCCAGCTCCCTATTTCAGGGAACACCTGAGACAGGAAATGCTTTCGTGGTGTGAGAAATATAATCAGGATCACGAGGAGCAAATCAATCTCTATACGTCAGGGCTTAGGATTTACACGACGCTCAATTCCCGGCTGCAAAAGCACGCGGAACGTGCTGTAGCCTCTCAAATGAAATTGATCCAAAACACTTTTGAAAAAACTGGGGATGGCAAGCGTCAGATTTCACACAACAAGGCTCTTGTCGAGGCAACTCTGCAGCAATCTCCCCACTATCAACAGCTTGTAGAGGACGGAACATCAAAGGACAGCATTGCGATTATTCTCAACCAGCGTGTGCCGATGAATGTATTCTCATGGGATGGTGAGAAGGAAATGAACATGAGCCCTCGGGATTCTGTGGCTTACTACCTGCAATTTCTCAACGCCGGTTTGCTCGCCATCGATCCTCACACTGGCGCGGTGCTCGTCTGGGTGGGTGGTATTGAGCATCAATTCTTTCAGTTCGACCACGTGAAGCCAACAACAAAGCGACAAGTTGGATCTACATTCAAACCGATTGTCTACGCGGCAGCTGTGGAGGCGGGTGTGAGACCTTGCGGCTACATATCGGCAGAACGCACGGTGTACAACAATGCTGAAGGCTGGGCTCCTGAAAATACTGGTGATGACAACTACAACATGAAATTCTCCATGCCAGGGGCACTCGCACATTCGGTTAATACCGTGTCGGTGAAGATCCTCGAGAAAGCAGGCATCAAAGGCACGATCGAACTGGCAAAGAAGATGGGCATCAGCAGCCCTCTAGACCCTGTGCCTTCTCTTGCGCTCGGAACGGCGAGTGTGTCGGTGATGGAAATGGTAACTGCCTATTCGGCCTTTGCAAATGGAGGCAAGAGGCCGACCCCTCACTACGTGACATCCATTACGACATCTAAGGGGAAAGTATTAGAAAAAACTACGATCGAAAGACCAGAACGGGTCCTGACCGAAGAAACTGCCGTATCAATGCTCTACATGCTGAAGCGTGTGGTGAATGAGGGTACAGCTGCTGGTATCCGCACGCGTTACGGCATAACGACTGACATCGCAGGAAAAACCGGAACCACGCAGTCCAACACTGACGGCTGGTTCATTGGAGTATTGCCAGGAATGGTTGTCGGTGCATGGGTTGGAGCCGACAATCCTTCGATACACTTTAAATCAACGTCCTTAGGTCAGGGCTCGCGTACAGCATTGCCAATCGTCGGCACTTTCCTCGTTTCGGCCAATGGTGACAAGTCACTTTCACCCCTTATGAAGCAGAAGTTCCCCGCCATTCCCCGAGAGATTGTCTCACGTCTCGACTGCGAAATGTTCAAGCCTGATAATAATCTGTTCAGAAGGCTATCCGGTCGGAAGGAGAAGCGAAGAGATTTCGGTGAGGAGAAGAAGGGACTTTTGAAGAGGTTGTTCCGCAGAAATGAAAAGTAGGCAGTAGGCAGACGGCAGTAGGCAGTTGGGAATGCAAGTGGCAGGAATGCAAGTGGAAGTAGGCAGATGACAGTAGGCAGTAAAAGCGTGCTAACCCCCAAGCTAAGAGATATACAGAAAGTGAGATTGGAACGGGCAGGTCACACAAGACTCCAAGTCACGAAGCATCACAATGGGCAGGATGCCAAGTTTAAAACCACATTTAAGGCAAACTGTCCCATGCCTACTGCCGTCTGCCTACTGCTGCTAACCTCATCCTTAAGCCGGGAAGGAAATTACCATCCACTGATCTTCTTGGAAGAGGACGCCTGCTACTGCCGTCTGCCTACTGCCTACTAACCTCATCCTAAAGCCGCGAAAGAAATTACCATCCACCGAATCTTCTTGGAAGAGGACGCCTGCCTACTGTCGTCTGCCTACTGCCACTAACCCCATGTTAATGCGCGCAGGACAATACGATCCACCCAAATCATCTACGGCAGCATAAAATAAAAAAGGATGCCCCCCTAATGAGCACCCTTTTATCGCAGCACCAACTGGAACGTCGTTGCTGCATTATAGCCCACAGTTCTTGCCCTTCTGGCCCGAGACTGTAGCTACCTCCATCAACTAACCCTTATCATAACTTTCTTTTCCCTGCGATTACCAGTACAGCTCCCACCACGATGAGAATTCCACCTGTTACAGGTGACCAGTAAACCGGAGTCTTTTCTTCTTTGTTGATTTCGACGGAACCCAGGTCAACAACCTTCTTACGGGTCACGATATTGAAGCCCGTCAAGGTTGTCATGATGATACCGAGCACGATTATTATTACGCCGAAACTTTTCATGTCTTTGTGTTGCCCCAACTGATTGTTTTGAGGACGCTTCGGCAAGGGCAATTACCTCACCAATACAGAATGTCGTTTTTTTGACTAAAAAGGCGACAAATTGCCCGTTTTAGTGTGTACCATTCTCCACAGCGCTCCACAGTCCTGTCGAAAATTCACCCTATCCCTTTGTCCTACAATCCAGTGAGGGCTGTCATGATGGTACAGTTTTATATATGGGATGGACGATGATCCTTGGGTCATCACATGCCAGGGGTGAAAGGATCAGGAGGAGTTGCGGATAACCGTCTCAAAAAGTTTCTGCGAAAATTTGTAAGGATTGCAGCATGGACCGCGGGGTCGGTGTTGATACTCTTGCTCGTGCTCATTGTGGTGGTCAGGATCCCCGCCGTTCAGCAGGCAATTGTTGATAAGGCAACCGCATATCTCGAGGACCGGATCGGAACCCCAGTGTCAATCGGCAGGCTGCTGATCACATTCCCTAAAAAAATCGAGGTTGAAGATTTTTATCTCGAAGACGAGCTAGGTGACACTCTGGTATATGCCCACAAGTTTGAAGTCGATGTCGGTGTACTAGCAATCATGAAGAGGGAAATCGCCATCAAAGAGATTACCCTCAACACCGCAAGGGTGTTTGTGAAACGAGCCAAAGCGGATACCACATTTAACTACACCTACATCGTTGAGGCCTTTACTTCTGGGGAAACGGATTCAGTGAAGGTCGACGAAGGTGATAAAAAGGCATGGGCGATTTCCCTCGACGATGTTGTCATTGATAAGTCGTTTGTCGGCTACTTTGACAAACACGGTGAAACAGAATTCACCACCTACGTGGGAAAGCTGGACATATCCTCAAAAGAAACAAATCTCATTGATAACATTTATCGACTAAAGAAGATCGAACTGGCCGATGCAGCCATTTCGCTTTCGTTGATGGCAGCACCAGGTGATGAGAAACCAAATGAAAATCAAAATCCCGAAGCAAGCGATACGACGTCCAAGCCGTTTGTGGTCGATCTGAGGGAATTGCTTCTCACGAATGTCACGCTGCATTACAACACACCCTCCGAGCATGCCATGGTCGATTTTGGCAAGTTTGAAATAGAATCCAACGATGTTAGCCTCACCGTGCAGTCTGTCGATCTGAAACAAGTCACCCTCGAGAACACAACCCTCTCCTACTTCACAAACCAAAAAGCGGCAGCTCAACCAAAGGACACTACTGAAGGTCCTTTTCAAATTAGTCCATGGCAAATTGATGTGGACAAAGTCACTTTGGCCGACAATACGATCCGCTATTATGACCTCACTGCGAACAAGCAAAATGGATTTGACCCTGGCCGCGTTTGGATCTCAGCGTTGACTGGCAACTTCGAAAATATTTCGATTGGCAAGACGACAGCAAGCCTTTCCATAGACAATTTCCAACTGAAGGAACGGAGCGGTCTGATCGTTAGAAGGCTCGATGGCCAATTCTCTCTGACTGGCAAGGAAGCGATCATTAGGGATTTTCATGGCAAAGTGAACCGCACTGAGCTCCATTTGAATGCAAGCGTGAAGTACTCAGATATCAATCGTATTGCGGAGGATCTCGCGAAGACGACGCTGGATGTCCAAGTTGGCCGCTCGGTACTTTATGCCGGCGACGTGGTGATGTTGTATCCGACTCTGTTTGATAGTCTTCCTTTCAAGGTAAAGCCAAACGACAGGATCACCTTGTCAGGTGGAATCTCTGGTCGCGTGAATGATCTAAGCGTGCGTAGTCTTGCACTTGATGCGCTAGACAGCACAAGGCTTAGCGTAAGTGGGCGCGTCAAAGGTTTACCGAATATTAAGGCTTCCGCCTTCCGGCTTAGTGTTGACGAACTGCGCACCACCCGTTCGGATGTCAAGCGAGTGCTTGCTGATTCGCTGATGCCAACAGGTATCGTGTTGCCGACCTGGATCAGCCTGAACGGATCTTTCAATGGTACGTATAAAAATCCTTCGATGGATGCACGCCTAAGGTCAAGTGATGGAACTGTCACCGCGAAAGGTCAATTGAATTTGAGCGGAAAGGGGTCGTACGATTTGCTCGTTGAAGCGCAGCAGCTTGCACTCGGCCATATTCTCGCGAACAAAGATTTGGGATCCATCAACGTGAAAGCGAAGGCTGTTGGAACGGGGACGACGGTCGACGATATAGACGCCAGACTGAACATGCTTCTTTCAAGCCTGAGCTACAAAGGATACAACTATAAAGATCTGCGACTCGATGGCCGACTCACACGCTACCTGTTTTCCGGTAATGTGATCATGGACGATGAAAATCTCGATTTCACACTTAAAGCCAATGTGGACTACACCCCCGATGTACCCACGTTTGCGCTTACTCTCAACATGAAAAACATCGACCTGAAAGCATTGAAACTTACTGAGCGCCCACTACGCGCCAGGGCTACCCTTGATGTAGACATGGCCACTGCAGATTTCAAATCCGTCAATGGCCGGATAGATCTAAGGAAGGTGGCCGTCTTCAATGGCGCCAAGCTCTATGCGGTTGATTCATTGCTCGTGGCCTCCATCGATCAGGTAGGTGAAAGCAGTATTGACATCCGCTCAGACATCATGACGGGAGACTTCAAGGGAACCATCAACATCTTCACGTTGCCAACTGCCCTCAAGCAGCACATCAACAGATATTTTTCCCTTAACGATAGTACGATCGAAGATCCAAAGGATCTGCAAAAGTTCGACTTTGACCTCACGCTCAAGAATACCGAATTGCTTACAGAGGTGCTGTTTCCTCCACTGGAACCCTTCACTCCAGGCAAGATCTATGGATCATTCAACAGCGAGGAACAAAAGCTCGACTTGCAAATCAAGCTCACCAACTTCGCTTACGACGGGGCTTCGGCTGATTCCCTTTCTTTCATTGTCAATTCTGACGAGCAAGGTCTGGATTACCGATTTGGAGTGAAAGAGATAAAAGTCGACACCTTGCGCATTCATGATCTGACTTTCGCCGGCACAGCTGCGAATGATACGCTCAGCTCATCCTTTAGAGTTCTTGATTCTCTTAACAACGAGACGTATTTGCTTGGTGGCGTTCTAACACGGGTACGCGAGGCATTGCAACTCAATCTCAAAAAAGTTGTGTTGAATGGCGCGAGCTGGGATGTTCCCGCAAAGAATGCGCTCCAATTCGGAGCATCCGGCTTGCGCGCGGAGGATTTCAGAATCACAAAGGACAATCAGCAGGTAGCCCTTGAAACCAGCGCAAAAGACTCACTGGTCAACATCATGTTTAAGGAGCTGGAGCTTGGCAACCTTACCCGCATTATATCCGGCGCCGTCCCTGCGAGTGGAGAACTAAACGGCGAGCTCAAGTTCTCGACTTCCAATTCCGGCAACTTTTCCTCCCGACTAGATATTACAAGTCTCAATGTGCTTCACAAAACGTGGGGCGATGTGAACCTGACACTTAAGCACGCGAATGAGCGATATGACTACGATCTCAAGATCCGTGGTAACCAAACCCGGGTCGAGGCGAATGGAAATTTCGCCGTCGTTGGCGATTCGTCGGTTGTTACTCTGGCGGTAGCTGTGCCATCACTCAACATCGAGCTGATTGAACCATTTACCCGGGGTCAGGCGAAAAACATGCAGGGCATCCTTGTGGGAAACATGAAAATATCGGGAAAACTCCCTGCGCTTGACGTACGGGGAGAGTTGAGCTTCCGCGATGCGACTTTTGAGGCGCCTTATCTCAACTCACCATTCGAGTTGAAGGACGAGACGATCCTGTTTCGTGACCAAGGGATTGTCTTGAACAACTTCCGGATACTTGACCGCATGAAAAACGCGGCAACGATTGATGGAGTGATTGCAACCAAAAAATATCGCGACTTCGACCTTGACCTAAAGGTTAATGCAAAAAACTTTCAGGTACTCAACAAACCAGAGGCGCATGACCAGGCAGTCTACGGCTTATTGAAGGTAGACCTTGATGCCACCGTAAAGGGTCCATCTACTCACCCTGCGGTACAGGTGAGAGCGGGAATGAGCAATGACACCAACGTTACCTACGTGCTTCCTCAATCTGAGGCAGGAGTGATGGAACAGGAAGGCATCGTCACCTTTGTCGACAAAGACGCAGTTAACGATCCATTCCTAAAAGAAGTCAAACCTACGGAAGGCGTCGCCCAGGGATTCAGGGGCGTAGAGCTCAATGCCATCATTGAGCTACAGGGGGGTGAAAAACTCAGCGTTGTGATCGACCCCGAAACGGGAGACAAGCTGACTGTCCAGGGGCGCGCCAACCTGATTTTTGGCATCGACCCGTCGGGAAACATGAATTTGTCAGGCCGTTACCAGGTCATCGACGGCAAATACCACCTCTCCTTTTACAAACTGGTGAAGCGTGAATTTGATATCGTCAAAGGAGGCACCATCACCTGGTCAGGAGATCCATTGCGCGGTGCCCTTGATCTAAGCGCACTCTATTCAGTGGAGGCCGCGCCACTTGAACTAGTCTCCAATCAACTCACGTCAAATGACGAATCCGTTGTGGGGCCCTATCGGCAACACCTGCCGTTCCTCGTTTATATGAATCTCAGTGGTGAGATCATGGCGCCTGAAATTGGCTTTCGACTTGACATGCCCGAAGAAAAGAGAAATATGTTCGGTGGCGTTGTTTATGGACGAATCCAGGATATCGACACCAAAGAGTCGGAGCTCAACAAGCAGGTGTTCGGCCTTTTGATCCTCAGAACCTTTGTTGCTGAAAATCCTTTTGAAGGCTCGTCCGGTGGAGATCTCCAAAACAGCGCCCGCGTTAGTGCAAGCCGAATGTTATCACAGCAGCTCAACCGCTTGTCCAGCAAGATCAAGGGTGTTGAGCTGAGCATGAATGTAAAATCATATCAAGATTACACCAGCAGCGCAGGCGGACAAGGGCGGACACAAGCGCAACTAGGCGTGTCTAAGACTCTCTTTGGCAACAGGCTTGTAGTGAGGCTTTCCGGCAACGTAGACATCGAGGGCGAATCCCAGCAGAGCAACGTGACTGACTACATCGGAGACCTTGCGCTGGAATACAAGATGACAACTGACGGGCGATTTCGCCTGACCGGCTTTCGCAACAGCAACTATGATATGATTGACGGAGAACTCATCGAAACGGGAGCAGGTGTGATCTATATCAAAGACTACAATGCATTGCGGGAACTATTCAAGGCGAATGAAAAGACTGAGTAACGATAACGCAATGTGGCGCCTTCTGCTGTGGGTACCTATGGTATGGATGCTGCAGGCATGCTCAGTTACCAAGTATATTCCTGAGAACGAAAGTCTTTATGCGGAGGCGAAGGTAAAAATCGAGCCGCAAGGAGACATACCGCGGCAAAAAAGTGTAAAAAGTCAGCTAGAGGATCTGATGATTAAAACCGACAAATCCATTTGGGGAATGCGTCCAAATGTGTGGGTGTATTACAAGACAGATGCCGAGCACAAGACCAAAGGGATTGCAAAAAAATTCAGCAGGGCGCCTGTTCTGATGAAGGACATTACCCCACCGAAGATCACAGCAAAAAAAATGGAAGGGTTCCTGAATAATAATGGATACTTCCGTTCACAGGTCCGGGCCGACATCGAAACAAAAGACAAGAAAAGCAAGGTCACATATACTGTGTTCCTTAACCCCCCCTTTCGGCTTGGAAAGATCACGCGGATGGTCGTTGACAGCGTTAAACAGCCCAAGGTCTACCGGGACATTGTCGACCAATCGCTGCTCAAGACCCGTCAGCGCTTCAATGTCGAAAAGTTTCAGGCCGAACAGGTTCGCATTGAAGCCGTCATGGAAAATCACGGCTACTACTACTTCGACGATCAGAATTTGATTTTCGAAGCCGACAGCACAGTAGGAAAACGAAAGGTCGATCTCGACTTAAAGCTTGAACCTGATATCCAGCCACGGGCCATGCAGGTATATCACCTGAGCCGGGTCAATGTCATTCCCGACTACCAGCTCAACGGATACAAGAGCGCACCACCCGATACCCTTCGCCTCAATGGATATACCTACATCGATGCAGAAAAGGATTTCCGACCGGAGATCATCACAAACGTGATCAATTTGCATCGCGACAGTCTGTATCGGCGGATCGATCATGAATACACACTCAGTCACCTGATGGGACTGCGGACATTCAAATTTGTGAACATCAAATACGAGGTTGACAAGAAAGACACCACGGCACTTCAGGCCAACATCTACCTGACCCCCTTGTTGAAGAAATCTGTTCGGTTCCAGGTTCAGGGAATGTCCAAGTCAAACAACTTCGTTGGTCCCGGCGTCGAACTGACGTTTACTAACCGTAATTTCATGCGGGGCGCCGAGCTTCTTCAATTCAAGCTCCACAGCGCGTATGAAGTCCAGATCAGCCGACAGCAAGCAGGCGCCCTGAATGCGCTTGAACTGGGAGGCGAGAGCAGCCTGTTCATTCCCCGTTTTATAACGCCGTTCTACATTCCTTACCGGTCGGCAAAGTATCTTCCTCAAACACAAATCAAGCTCGCATACAATCTGCAGAACAGGCTACAATATTATAGCCTCACAACCTTCAACACCGCCTTTGGTTATCTGTGGCGGGAGTCAACGATAAAGACCCACGAACTGTTTCCGATCGATATCAGCTACGTGAAATCAGGACGAACCTCGGCTGAATTTGAGAAACTGTTGGCTGAGAATCCTTATCTCGCAAAGTCTTTCGAAAACCAATTCATCGTCGGTGGCCGATATGCATATACACTCAACACTCAAATCAAAGAAGACGTCGACCAGAAATATGACCGCACCGAGATCAGCAAATCCAACTTCTATCTTAATGCAGGCGTTGACCTTTCAGGAAACATACTGCGCGGGATTCAGACTGTGGGGGCAGGCGAAGAACAACAAGGCCAGATATTTGGATCGCCCTATTCCCAATTCGTCAAGGTGGACGCCGACTTCCGTCACTACTATGATATTAACCGCAAGTCCAAGTTAGTATCCAGAATCTTCGCAGGAGTCGGACACGCTTACGGCAACTCCACTACGTTGCCCTATGTAAAACAGTTTAGCATTGGTGGTTCCAACAGCATTCGGGCATTTCCCGCCCGGTCTCTCGGTCCCGGGACATACTATGTTCGCAACGATCCAAACATCGATACCAAAACCTATTTCATTGATCAGCGGGCCGACATCAAACTCGAAACTAACGTTGAGTACCGCTTCGACATTCTCAAATCTCTCAAGGGCGCTGTGTTTGTTGACGCAGGCAACATTTGGCTTCGCACCGAAGATCCGGAACGCCCCGGCAGCGCATTCGCATTCAACACTTTCATCGACCAGCTCGCCGTGGGTACGGGGGCAGGCCTTCGGCTCGACCTTAGTTTCTTCGTGCTGAGGTTTGATGCGGCAGCTCCGGTGCGCAAGCCCTTTTTGCCTGAAGGCAATCGTTGGGTCACCAGCGAAGACAACTTCGGATCGGGCCCTTGGTGGAGGGATAATATTGTACTTAACATAGCGATCGGGTATCCTTTCTAACTATCAGTTCTGAGTTCCGGGTTCCGGGTTCTGAGTTGTATGTTTTGAGTTCCATATTTCAAGCTTGAGACAATCCGATATATGTGTCCGACTCGGAACTCAAAACCCGGAACTCAAAACTTAGCGAAGCGATTGGCATGATGTTTAGTTCATTTCTTCAAAACAATTCTTCACCTAAACACATTAACAATGGCAAAGAATAAGAAGAAAAATGGTGCAGCTCAGGATGAGAACGCTGTCCAGGATCAGCAGAAGGAACAGGGCACAGTAAATGCGAAAGCAAAATCCGGGAAAAATGAAGAAGCTTACGAGGAAGAGCAGTCAAGGCCTGGCAACCGCAGTGATGATCGCGGTCCGGTTAATCAGGAGCAAGAATCTGACGAACAGAAAGTAGGGGAAACAGCCGTTGAAGCTGGTGATAAGCCTGACACAAGAAGAGAGAAGCAACGCAGTGGTGGCATGCAAGCAACGAAGGGAAAGACCAGCACAAACGGTTCACGCACTTCAAACAAATCCTCCAGCATGTCTGCAAAAAGCAGAGGCCCCGCGAAGAAGACTTCCCAAAAGGGAAAAACTTCTTCCGCACAGCCAAAGGGAAAATCCAAGAGCAAGTCAAAGTCACGATAACAAAAGCGTTAACCACGGACCATACTATAAGTGTGGCCCGTGGCTAACACTTGAGTATCAAAATCCACAATTGAAGCCCTGCGGCAACTGCGACCTCTTGCTATTCACATACTTAGTCAAGCTGTCTCTTTGGTAGGATTTTAGCCTTACCAGAGATGCTTTTGGCCCGAAGGACCGGGCAGCGTCGTGGTCGAGCCAAGAGATCCAAACGAGAATGAAATCCAGGAAAGTACTCATCATTGACGACGAAGTGGACTTTGGCGTATTGATGACGAGTTTCTTTGCACAACGTCACTTCGAGGTGTACGTAGCCTATACCATAGCCGAGGGAATGAAGATCCTCGACAAGGAAAAACCAGATGTCATTTTTTTAGATAACCAGTTGCCTGACGGGCATGGATGGGGAAAAGCAGAATTCATCCTGTTGAATCACCCCCAGGCCACACTCAACCTGATCAGCGCTTTGGAAGTACCGGTCACATCGGCAACAGGCTTCCGTATTCTGCACAAACCAGCGCTGAAGGACGAGCTTCCGAGAATGTTCAATTAAGATCGGCGACCTCCATGATTTCGAGCACCGGATCGATTAACGACTTGTTGGCACCCCTTAAACAGTATTTCAAAAAGGACAACTTCTCGCGCGAAGATGTAATATCCAGTCCTCCGCTACGGTCCGAACTGTTTACGGCGGATCAGATGGACCAGTATGCCGGACAGCTGGCAACACGTCACACCATAACCAACGAACAAAGGCCTGAGAAACTTCTGCGGCGTCTTGCTGAGAATGAAGAAATCATTCTGCGAGTAACTGCATTGCTTCACGAAACCGTTCGGGAGAAACGCTCCGTATCACCGGCCGGAGAATGGCTACTCGACAACTTCTACATTATAGAGGAAGAGATCAAGGTTGGCAAAAGGTATTTGCCCAAGGGATACAGCAAGGGTCTCCCGAAGCTTGTGTCCGGGCCTCAGGAAGGGTTCCCGCGGGTTTATGACATTGCTATCGAGATCATATCTCACAGTGATGGTCATGTTGATATCAAGAGCCTTAGCGCCTTCATCGCAGCCTATCAAAAGACTAACCAGCTGACCATTGGTGAACTCTGGGCGATCCCAATCATGCTCAGACTGGCTTTGCTTGAGAATTTGAGACGCGTAGCCGAACGCACGGCCCTCGACCGAATTGACGTGATGTTAGCGGATCACTGGGCCAGCCTGATTATTGACACTGCGGAGAATAAACCAAAGGATCTCATTCTTGTCATCGCAGATATGGCGCGGTCCCGACCTCCAATGGTCAGCGCCTTCATCGCGGAATTTGCGCGCAAGCTTCAATGGAAAGGCCACGACCTCACTCTCCCATTGACATGGATTGAGCAACAATTGTCGGGCTCACCGCAAAGCATCAATTCAATGGTGCTCGCAGAAAACCAGCAACAGGCAGCAAACCAGCTTTCAGTCAGCAACAGCATCAATAGTCTTCGCTGCCTATCTAAAATGGACTGGCGCGAATTCGTCGAGTCCATGAGCGTAGTGGAGCAAACCCTCAAGATAGATGAAGCCTATCCAAGAATGGATTTTGCGACGCGCGATAACTACCGTCACCAGGTCGAGGCCATCGCCAAGAGCAGTAATCGAAGCGAAAACGATGTGGCGCGGATTGCGCTCGATCTCTCAAGAAAGGCGCGCGAAGCTACGCCAACACAACCGCGACTACATCACGTCGGCTATTATCTCATCGGCAAGGGTCGCAGGGAAACGGAACAGGCTGCAGCGATCAAACCCGACTTGCTTGAAAGGATCAGCGACGTCCTTTCACGAAGAAGAAGTGTACTCTACTTTGCCGGCATTGCAATACTAACTGCTGTCGCCAGTTATCTGTTTTTCGAATTACTGCCCCACGAGTGGAGGTCCGGGTTCAGGGCCGTAGCCATCCTCGTTATGCTGGTGGTAACGGCCAGTCAGTTTGCGATCGCCGTGGTGAATTGGCTTGCAACGGTGCTGGTTCTTCCCCGTCCTCTTCCAAAAATGAATTTTGTAAATGGCGTGCCGGCTGAAGCGCGAACATTGGTTGTCATACCAACATTATTGTCAAACAAACAGCAATGCGACAAGCTGGCACGCGACCTTGAGGTGAGGTACCTGGCGAACCGCGATCCCAACATTCTGTTCGCGTTGCTTACCGATTACACCGATGCGCCGCGTCAGAGCATGCCTGAAGATGAAATTTTGCTCACAAGGGTAAAGGCACGCGTTACTGACTTAAACAGCAGGTACGGAAATGGGGGACACGCTCCGTTTATGCTTTTCCACAGGCCGCGGCTGTTCAATGAGCACGATAAAATCTGGATGGGGTTCGAAAGAAAGCGAGGCAAGCTGTCGGATCTCAACAAACTTCTGAGAGGAACGGGATCAGACAAGTTTTCTGCAATCATCGGTGATGCAAGCGTCTATCACACCATACGGTATATCATTACACTTGATTCCGACACACTTTTGCCACGCGATACTGCCTGGAAACTGGCCGGCGCGATGGCGCATCCGCTGAATCAACCCGTTTACGATGAAAAAAGGCGTCGTATTGTTGAAGGCTATGGAGTCATCCAACCTCGCGTTGCCGTCAGCCTTCACGCATCGACGCGTTCGCCGTTTGCTGTTTTGAATGAAAGCGATTCAGGTATTGATCCATACACCCAGGTTACTTCTGACGTATACCAGGACGTATTCGGGGAAGGTTCATTCATTGGCAAAGGGATTTATGAGGTCGATGCATTTGAAAAAGTGCTGAGCAATCGACTTCCTAACAACAGGATCCTGAGCCATGACTTGCTTGAGGGATCTTACATCCGCTCCGGTTTTGCGAGCGACGTTCAACTGTACGAAGCATATCCGGAAAGATATGAGCAAGATGCGGCACGAAGGAATCGATGGATCAGGGGCGACTGGCAGATTGCACCTTGGGCGTTTCCATGGATTCCGTCGGCAACTGGTCGCTCTGAGCGGAATCCGATTTCAGCATTGTCGCGTTGGAAGATCTTCGATAACCTTAGACGCAGCCTGTTCCCAATTGCATTAACGCTCCAATTTGTTCTTGGGTGGACTGTGCTTAGCCCCGCGTGGGCATGGACCTTGGTTACACTTGGTCTAGTTGTGTTGCCTTCAACAGCAAATGCCATTCGGAATGCATTCCGCAAACCAAAAGAGATCAAATTGCGTCACCACCTTAACAACACCATAGGCGCAACTCATAAAACAATTCTTCAGACACTATTCACGCTGGCCTGCCTTCCTTATGAAGCCTATTTGAGTCTCTCAGCAATCTTGGTTACGCTCTGGAGAGTACTCGTCGTCAAACGTAACCTGCTCGAATGGTTGCCGATAGGCCTGCGGCAGAGCAACCAATCGCTTACAGCCACTGTGGCGAAGATGTGGTTAGGTCCAGTACTTTCCGCCGCCGTTGTTGTTCTTACTTACCTAAAGTATCCGCTTTCACTTCCATGGGCGCTTCCTTTTCTCCTGGTGTGGTTTTCGTCACCGTTCATTGTATGGCTGCTTAGCCGGCCGAAAGATGTTCGCAAGTCGCACCTTGGTGACGGGGACAAAAAAGCACTGCGCGCGCTTGGGCGAAAGACATGGGCATTCTTTGAACAGCACGTGACGCAGGAAGACAACTGGCTTCCACCGGATAATCTTCAGCAGTACCCGGTGCCGGTGATTGCTCACCGCACATCCCCAACGAACATTGGTCTGAGCCTGCTCTCAGCGCTGGCAGCAAACGACTTCGGCTGGATCAGCCAACAAGCTTTGATAAAGCGCATTACCAATACTTTTGATACACTGGGTAAGCTGGAACGTTACAGGGGCCATTTCTACAATTGGTACGACACACAAACACTTCAGATCCTGAAGCCCAATTATGTGTCATCGGTCGACAGCGGAAATCTTGCTGGCCATCTTCACACATTGCGACAGGGTTTGCTCGAGCTGCCGCGGCAAAAGGTCATCGACGAAAGAATGTTTGCCGGATTGAACGACACGTTGACCTTAATAATTGAAGTCGTCAGCAAAGAAGAGCGCGCCGAGTTGCGTCACTTCGAGGAAGTGTTCGCCGACAACTTTCCGTCAGCGCCGTTCACAGTGGCGGGAGTCAGGGACTTTCTTGATAACACTGAAAGTGCATTCCGCGAGGCAATAGACCTTGACAAGTTCCCGTCCGGTACCGAAGCAGGTTTTTGGGTACAAGCCTTTTTGCGGCAGATCCAGGACATCCGGATTGAGCTTAACTATGCAGCGCCATGGATCACTCTGGAACAGCCGTCTGCCAGAATCTTAAGTCTATTGACAGACTTAAATGAAATTCCGGTGCTGCTTACAACTGTCAATTCCGAATCAAAGTGGAAGACCCTCATCCGCAACATCCGACAGTCGACTCCTCTGACCACTGCAGAGTCTAAATGGCTTTTGGAATTGGAGGCAGTTCGTGAGACAGCTCTTGAAAATAGTCGGTCCACGCTTAAGACTATCCGGAATCTGGCAGACCAGTGTCTCGTCCTTGCGGACATCGACTATGAATTCTTGTATGATAAAACGCAAAGGCTGATCTCGATTGGGTATTCGGTCGATGAACGACATCGTGACACAAGTTTTTATGACTTGCTAGCATCAGAAGCCCGGCTCAGCAGCTTCGTTGGGATTGCGCAAGGAAAATTGCCCGAGGAAAGTTGGTTTGCTCTGGGTCGCCGGCTTACATCAGCTGCAGACTCACAAGTGCTCTTGTCGTGGAGCGGCTCCATGTTCGAGTATCTCATGCCCATGCTCGTCATGCCCATTTATGAAAATACCTTGCTGGCGGAAACATGTGATGCCGCGGTTGACCGCCAGATCCAATATGGTGATCAGCAAAATGTACCGTGGGGTATATCAGAGTCATGTTACAACCTGGTGGATGGCGCACTGAACTACCAGTATCGTGCCTTCGGTGTACCGGGACTGGGCTTCAAGCGTGGACTCGGCCACGACCTCGTGATAGCACCGTACGCTACGGTTATGGCCCTGATGGTGCGGCCCAAAGCAGCCATCGAAAATATGAGCAAGCTCCGGGAGCTTGGGTTTGAAGGACGCTACGGGTTTTTTGAATCGGTCGATTATACTCCGGAAAGGCTGTCGCGTGGACAAAAACGCGCATTGATACAGACTTTCATGGCCCACCACCAGGGTATGTCATTGCTTGCAATCGCCTATGTGCTGTTGGATAAACCGATGCAGCGTCGGTTCGAGAATGACCCAGCCTTTCAGGCCTCATTGTTATTGTTGCAGGAGCAGATCCCGCGGATGACGAGCCACTACGAATCGATCGGCGACACCCAGGAAGTGATTCCTTCGGTTCATACTACAGAAATAAGAGTCATCCGGAACCTGGATGGGGCTGTACCTGAAGTTCAGCTGCTATCTAATGGCCGATACCATGTGATGGTAACACAGACGGGAGGCGGATACAGCAAATGCCGTGAAACTGCCTTGACAAGGTGGCGTGAAGACAGCACCTGCGATAACTGGGGCACCTTTTGCTACATCAGGGATGTTGAGTCAAACAAGTATTGGTCTTCCACTTATCATCCGACCACTCAGACATCAAAATCCTATGAGGCGATTTTCTCGCAAGGACGCGCAGAGTTCCGCCGACGCGATTATGATCTGGAGAGTTACACAGAGGTGATCGTTTCACCCGAAGATGATATTGAAGTACGCAGACTTCACCTGGTCAATCATTCCAAATCAACCAGATACTTAGAAGTGACAAGCTATGCCGAGGTTGTCCTTGCACTGCCCGTTTCCGACGACTCGCACCCTTCCTTCAGCAACCTGTTTGTGCAAACCGAGATAATCGATTCACAAAACGTAATTGTGTGCACCCGCCGTCCGCGTTCCCACGATGAGCAACCGCCCTGGATGTTCCATCTTATGAAACTTAACGGGCAGTCTGATGGGAAGCCAACTTATGAGACTGATCGCAGCAAGTTCATCGGTCGCGGACGATCGACCCGCAATCCCATCGCGATGGAAATCGATGACGGGCTGTCGGGATCGCAAGGTTCAGTGCTTGACCCCATCGTCGCCGTCCGGTTCCGGATTCGACTCCAGGCCGGTGAGACAACAAGCGTAGACATGATTACAGGCATCTCTGGAACCAGGGAAGGCATGCAGGTACTTATTGACAAGTACCAGGATGCTCACTTGCGCGACAGAGCATTTGAGCTCTCGTGGACACATAGCCAGGTGGTTCTCCGTCAGATTGGCGCCAGTGAATCTGACGCGCAATTGTTTGGCAAGTTGGCCAGCTCGGTCATTTATATGAATCCGGCTATGCGCGGAAATCCAGCAACTCTAATAAAGAACACCCGTGGTCAATCCGCACTTTGGAGCTATTCAATTTCAGGAGATCTACCCATCGTGCTGTTGCAGGTGTCGAACAGCACAAACATCCTGATCATTCGCCAAATGGTCCTGGCCCAGGCATATTGGCACTTGAAGGGTCTGGCTGTAGATCTCATCATCCTCAACGAAGATCCCAGCGGATATCGACAGGTACTTCAGGACCAGATTCATGGGTTGATTGCCGCGGGCATCGGCATTAATACATCCGAGAAGCAAGGACGGATATTCGTTCGCTCTCTGGACCAGGTATCCGCCGAGGATCTTGTTCTATTCCAAACGGTGGCGAGAGCAATTATTTCCGATTCGAAAGGCTCACTCGCTGACCAGGTCAACAAACGATTTACAACGAAGACGGTAATTCCTGTCCTGCTCCCAACCCGCACAAACCCTGAGGTCACAGACAGACTTGTACCCGTCACAGATCTGGAATTCTTCAACGGCACCGGAGGGTTCTCTAAAGATGGAAATGAATACGTGATCAACGTCAGTGATCGTCGCCAAACCCCTCTCCCATGGGTCAACGTGATCGCGAACAAAAACTTCGGCACGATCGCAACCGAGAGCGGACCTGGATATACGTGGTCGGAAAATGCGCATGAGTTTCGGCTCACGCCATGGCATAACGATCCGGTAAGCAATCAGAGCGGTGAAGCTTTTTACCTGCGCGACGAAGAGACTGGAAAATTCTGGTCTCCAACTCTGCTACCATGTGGCTCGGGTAGTTGCATCGTGCGTCATGGTTTTGGATACACGAGCTACCTTCATGAGGAGCAGGGCATACTATCGGAGCTTACAGTTTTCGTTGACATCGAAGAGCCCGTCAAGTTCTCTATACTGCGCATTGCCAACCGTTCAGGGAGGAAGAGAAAGCTCACCGCAACAGCTTATGCAGAATGGGTCCTTGGCGGCCTGCGACCCAGATCAATCATGCACGTCGTGTGTGAGCAGGATTCTTCAACGGGAGCGCTCCTCGCAAGAAATCCATACAACACAGAACTGTACAATAGGACCGTCTTTTTCGATACAGACGACAGGCAGTTTTACTTTACCTCCAGTCGCGCCGAGTTTCTCGGTCGCAATGGTTCGCTTGCCTATCCTGATGCCATGAACCGGACGCGATTATCGGGAGCCGCAGGTGCTGGTCTTGATCCTTGTGCTGCCATACAAATTCCGGCCGAACTTGAGAGCGGGCACGAAAGAGTCGTCGTCTTCCGCATGGGCAGCGGCCGCGACGTGCGCGAAGCGGAAGAAGTAATAAGAAAATTCAAAGGATTGCCGGCTGCACAACAATCTTTGGATCGGGTACGTCAGTTCTGGCAGCAAACGCTGGGCGCCGTTCAGGTGCAGACGCCAGACAAGGCTATAAATCTTCTTGCCAACGGATGGCTGGTTTACCAGGTACTTTCAAGCCGACTGTGGGGAAGAAGCGGATTCTATCAGTCAGGTGGTGCATATGGTTTCAGAGATCAGTTGCAGGACGTAATGGCGTTGCTTCACGCAAGACCGCAATTGGCGCGTGAACAGATCTTGTTGGCGGCCTCGCGACAGTTCCGCGAAGGTGACGTTCAGCACTGGTGGCATCCACCGCTGGGTCGCGGCGTCAGGACCTTATGCTCAGACGACATGTTGTGGTTGCCATATGTTGTAAGTCGGTATGTTGTAGCCACGGGGGATTACCGAATACTAGACGAGCAGGTTGCATTCCTTCAGGGACGGCAGCTAAACGTGAATGAAGAATCGTACTATGATCTTCCGATCGTCTCAGACCAGAAGGCAACACTGTACGACCATTGCAAGCGCGCGATACAGCATGGCCTTCGCATGGGCTCGCATGGGCTTCCACTGATGGGATCCGGCGACTGGAATGATGGAATGAACATGGTCGGTATTCATGGCGCCGGTGAAAGTGTCTGGCTTGGTTTCTTCCTTTATGACGTGCTTAAAAAGTTCGTTGAGATCGCCCAAAAACGCGAAGACAGCAGTTTCGTCGAGATTTATCATCAGAAAGCCAATGAACTGCGGGACTCGATCAGCGAAAATGCCTGGGATGGCAATTGGTATTTGCGAGCATACTTTGACGATGGCACTCCTGTAGGCTCTGAGAAGAGCGATGAATGCAAGATCGACTCGATCTCTCAGAGCTGGGCCGTACTATCCGGCGCAGGGGAACCGGAACGCATTCGCAGAGCTCTCGACTCTATCAACCAGCGGTTGGTCAACCGGCAGAAGAACATTATACAATTACTGGATCCTCCATTTGACAAATCCGAAGTGGACCCAGGCTACATTAAAGGGTATGTGCCGGGAGTTCGTGAGAATGGCGGTCAATACACGCACGCCGCTGTATGGATGGTGATGGCTTTCGCGCGCCTGGGTGATGCAGAAAGAGCCATGGAACTCCTCCGCATTATCAATCCCATTAATCACGGAACATCAGCGGAACTCATTGCGCTTTATAAGGCAGAGCCCTATGTTGTTGCAGCAGATGTTTATGGTGTTGCTCCTCATACTGGCAGGAGCGGCTGGACATGGTACACCGGCTCAGCGGGATGGATGTACCAGTTGTTAATTGAATCCGTGCTTGGAATTCAGAGAGTAGGCGACTCATTGCGCTTCGTTCCTTGTGTTCCCGCAGACTGGAACAAGTTCTTTGTGGACTATGTGTTCGGGGAGACCCGATATAAAATTGAATTCAACATTATTTCAGCAGAAGAGCAAATCTCTGTTCTTGTAGACGGCAACGCTGAGGAATCCTTTGAGTTGCCCCTTGTCAATGACAAGATCCCGCATAACGTCAAGGTCGCGGTACACGCAACTCATGGAGACACCTCAGAGGTTCTTCATCAGCTTCAAGCAAAAAGGTAGTCGAACGCGACAAATGGGCGATCCCATGTGGAGATAAAGCGCCATTCATTCTTTCATCGCTATTACATTGTGTGGAGACAACGACAGCCTGCGGTCAACCGGCTTGCGTATACGTGCATTGATCTGCATTTCTATCATTATGCGCGCAGTGGCATGATTTGTTCGATGTATTCGTCAACGGACAAACATGTTTAACAAACTATAATGATCATTATGAAAAAAGTAATGTTGATGATGGCGGGGATGCTTTTCACGGGCATCGTTGCCGTTCAGGCACAATCACAGGATACTACGGTCGCACCGCTGCAACGCGATACTACTGTAACACCTACCCAGACACCGGAGCAGCAACAGCAGCAACCGGAAAAGAAAGAAGGAAGCTATCAGCTTCGCGATATGAGCGCAATTCAGCTCAGCGAAGTTCCCTCATCACTCCGCGAAACACTGCAAGGAAACTCGGAGTACAAGGGATGGGAAGATCCTACGACCAAGATCTACTCCAACAAAACCAACGACGAGTATGTGGTGCAGATCATGGACGGAACAGAAACAAAGTCTTTCCGTTTCGACAAGAACGGCAAGCGTATTGACGATGAGAAGTAGCCTTTCGTCCCTGGTTCTTCCAGTGGATGAAACTTGAAGGCCGCGCCCGTAATCGCGGCCTTCTTCTTTTTGCCTCCTTCTATATCATAGCATAGACGTGAATACTACTCGCCCTCCTACGGCTGCGTCCTGGCGGCTTTCACACGTTCATGGATATATTGAAGATGATACCGGCTAACAGGATCCTTCATACGCGGTATCGCTTTGCGCAAGCGTATCTCGATTTGATCCAGTCGCTGCATAACGAGTGGTGAAACGTCCCACGAATACTTGTCCATTCGCACTGAGTTCGCCATCAGATCCACCAGGCGACCCACATAAAGTCTTTGGAGATTTCTTCGGTAGACGCTGATCGAATCATTGCTTCGCAGCTCCGTCCACATAGCGGCATCGATATCTTCCAGGTAATGCATTAAAGGGTAAGCGCGCCCGGGAAATGCTGCCGTGGCGTCTGCAATCTTGATCAGCGTGGATGTGCTCAACAGGCTATTCAACGCAGTTTCCTGTGTAGCAATTACACGTTGGATCGGCATCTGCCCCAGCCTTGCAACAATCGCTGTATCGAGCAGCCATTGCGGTGTGCTGAATACGTGACGCGTAAGAAAATTCATTGCCTGCAGTTGAAGTGAATCCGGCACGGGGCGGAACACGGCACCTGCCTGGTCAGCCGTCTTGTACGTTTCGTATACGCCACCGAGGTATTTGATAACATGCTCAATGTAAAAATTGTATTGATCGATCAGCCCTGAGTAAGCTTTGGACAAATTTGAAAACCCCTCGTTCTCCGAGTATGTCCACTCAATGAGATGGGGGACAACGCGTTGAAGGTTTCTTATCCCGTACTCGCCGGCCCTCATCGCGTTGTCGCCAACGTCCTCGCTCTGGGACCTTGGATCATCGTCATCGAATTCAGAGCCGAAGCGATGCCGCGGGTCTTTCATTCGTTCAACGACCAATTTGCTCAGGTCAGGAGTCTCATCATCGGCACTCGCCGAATGAGGGAACCAGCGATATCCATACTCAATCGCCCACTTGTCGTACTCGCCGATGCGTGCAATAAGCCCTTTCTCACTGACGCTGTCTTCCGGCTGTGCAACGTAGTTGAACCGGGCATAATCCATAATCGAAGGAACATGTCCGTTCTCTTCAAGCCATTTCTTGTCGCGCAGTTTTTCTACCGGTACGGTTGCGCTCGCGCCATAGTTGTGTTGTAATCCAAGCGTGTGGCCGACTTCATGCGAAGCGACCGACCGGATGATGGCGCCCATTAGCTCATTATCAAATTTCATGTGTTGAGCGCGGGGATCGTTCGGTGAACATTGGACCATATACCATTCCTGCAGGATGGACATCAGGTTATGATACCAGTTAATGTGTGATTCAAGGATCTCGCCACTGCGCGGGTCGGTTACAGTTGGCCCGGCAGCATTTGCGATTGATGAAGGCTTGTACACAATCGCTGAGTGCCGCGAATCCTCCAGGCTCCAGTTTGGATTCTCATTTTCCGTTGGAGCAACAGCCGCCCGAATCGCGTTCTTAAAACCCGCGCGTTCAAACGCAACGTTCCAGTCTACGATACCTTGTATCAGGTATGGAACCCAAACTTTCGGCGTAGCAGGGTCGATATAATAAACGATTGGCTTCTGAGGCTCAACCAACTCGCCGGCGAGGTATCGCTCAACATCTTCCGGCTTTGGCTCGAGTCGCCAGCGCTTGATGTAATTTACCGTTCTCACCCCCTGGGCGAAGGAGCCATAGTCCGTATAGTGTTCTGAAAAATATCCAACACGCGGATCAGCATACCTCTTACGCATAGCCACCCGCGGCAACAGGACGATCGACGTGTTTAGCTCCATGGTGAACGTGTTGTCCGTCGATGATTCGCGATATGTTTTTACTGTTCGTATTTCGAGATTCATCGGATACGAGCTTACATCCTTGATGTAGCACATGTTCGACTGTTGCCCGCCAATCCTCAGGGTTTTACGCGATGCACTGTTAAAGAAAAAAATATCGTTGTCGCTGTTGATGTAGTCTGTTACGTCGATGACGCTGCTATGAGCGTTGTGATTGTAAGAGCTTATACCAAACGCAGCAATCAGCGGTTGGAGGCTGGACCGGATCAATGCATTATACATCGCGTTGGTGCTGTCGCCCGCTGTCTCCTCGTAGGTTATCCTTCTCAAAAACAGTTTGTGAGAGGGTCCTTTTTCAAATCTGATAACGGTGCTGCCTACCTGATCCCCTGCATATCCTGTGTATTCACGTCTCAAACCTGCAGCACCTTGCGCAATCCGCGCCACAACAAGAAGGTCGCGGCCGAGAAGACTATCTGCTATTTCGAAATAATAGGCGTCGTCGATTCTATGAACTGTAAACAATCCTTCACGGGTAATTGCATTCTGTCGCACAATGCTGTTGTACCCGCGGGGTGCACTGTTCTGATTGTTTCCGGCTGGGACGGAAGCCGGAGTCTCAATGCCCGTCGTATCAGCCTCAGGTTTTAGCTGGACCTGGCCCCGGGCACCAGGAGATGTCAACAAGACTACCAGCAGAAGACCGCACATTGGAAGAAAGCCAAGCTTAACACCCCGCCTTACATTCCCCTTACTTTTTTCTCCCATTTACCTATCGCCGTTTCAGCAGTATATAAAACCTGTGAACTAACGAGAAAGTTTTGAACTATATATGTACAGGCGATAGGACGCACCTCAGGGTGTTGAGTTGTCGTTATTTTTAGACGTCCTGCCCAATAAAATAACTGCTTATAGTCTTGTTAGAATTTTTACAATAGCTTTAGGCATGAGCCAATCCGGTGCAAAGGTCAGCCATGTGCTACTGGCAGACGACGATGACGATGATAAGCTCCTCTTCGTGGATGTCTTGAAGGAGTTGGGTATTGGGGCAAAGCTCTCAAGCGCGAACAATGGTGAGGTCCTAATGCGCACCCTGGCCAATGGACAGCCACCCGACTTGCTTTTCCTTGATCTGAATATGCCCCTCAAGAACGGCTTTGAGTGCCTTGCAGAGATCCGGTCAGATAAACGTTTGGATAACATGCCGGTTATAATTTTTTCAACTTCCGCTCAGCCTAGTGCCATAGATGAAGTTTATGCAGGGGGCGCCCAGCTGTACGTCCGGAAACCCAATGACTTTACTCATCTGAAAAAAGTCATAAAACACATCTTCGACATTCAGTGGGGGCAAGAGGAATTTCAACGCGCGAGAGAAGAATTTGTGCTTGCCCTATAAAAGAATTATGCCATGCTCCTTTCAGACCATGGCATAATTCTAAACGGTTTAACTAATAGATCTTAGAAAGACAGTTTGTTAGCCCAGACCCGCTGGCGGTAAGATATCCTTCTTACAAGTGTCGTTACAATCCAGATCACCGGTATAGCCGACCCTATCAGCGCCACGAGGGCCAGGTACGGGAAGTCCGTGCGATGAGCAAAGAATATTCCCACCGATGCCCAACTGATTACGGCCGGGAAAATATAGTCGCGGCAGCGGAAACAAACCCCAACTCCCAGCATGCCGCTTACAAGGATCAGAACGATCGTCCAGATGATCTGATTGGATATCGTGCCTTGCAACCCAAAGGAGAGAAGTGTCAACGATGCCGTCGAAAATGTCATTACGGATAGCCACCCTGCCAACAAGCTGAACGGAACCGAAAGCCAATTGCTATTGTCGTCACGCAGCACGGCGTCTCGAACCCGCATATACATAACCACGGATGCTGCCAGCGTGCAAAACATGAAGATCAGTCCCAGCCAGAAAATACCGGACCTGATTGCCGCCACCCAGCCAATCAAGAATGCATTCGCCAAAACAAAAGGTTTGGCCAAGTCATCATGAATGCGGTCCTCCGATTGTGAAGGAAGAAGTTGATAGATGGCATATGCAACCATAGACGTGCCTATCAACAACCAAATAAGGTGTGTATACGAAGCGGGAGCGTACAAGCTCTGATATGTGCTTGCAGCCTCCACAACGTGCGAACCTTGCAGATAACTCTCCAGGACGTAATTGAATGAAACGTTGATCAGGACAATCAACAGCGCCAACCATCTCCAACCCTCATTGGGTACTTGCCTTTGTCGTCTCATATAGTTTAAGGAATTTGTTTTCAAGGGTAAATTCTTCTCAAATCCGCCGCAGCCGTGGCTGTGCGTTCATTTCAATAATCATGTAAGCCCGGTTCAGTGCATCCAGGATTTCGCGGATATATTCGCGACGAGTGCTCACCACGGCATCCTGTTCTCCCTCCTCGGTGGCTATGCGAACAGCGTATCTTTCACGAAGCATAACGGTTAGCAGCAAGCCCACAACGGTGAGCGCTGTACCAGACCATTGAACCATCGCATTCGTATCAGTACCAGCCGCGAAGTAGCCAGTTTGGGCGGCCCAATTCGCCGGAAAGGCATTGGCCATCCCACACAATGCAAGTGCAACCCCTGTAATAAAAAGGATGACACCCGGTAGTCGCGCCGGCTGAAGGATTGCCATGCTGTGCCTCTTGATATTCTTCAGGCTATAAAACCGGTCCCTCACCTGTAGGGTGGATAGTGTCACCACGATATCCTGACCGTCGGTATAAAAGATTTCCTCTGTGTCCATTTGATAGCCCGCTCGCTCCCAGAGAATCTGCAAGAATTCGGCCAGCGAAAACGTTGGTTCTGGGTGTTTTGAGCCCGTCATCTGAACCCCTGTTGGGTATTGCCTGCCACAGGCAATTGCATTTGAATCGCCAGGCTGCATTTGGGCTCGATACCTGTCCCGCCGCTCCGAAAAAGTCGCGACAAAAGCCTCCCGAAGTATTCCACTTCTCTTTCGGTCCTTTGTATGGTACAGTTTTCGTTGCGCGATGGTCCAAATCGAGTGCTATGAAAAACGAAAAAACCATCGAGGTGTTGAACGACCTCATCAGAATAAATAACGACAGGATCGCGGGATACGAGAAAGCAGCAGAGTCTATAGACCAGACTGAAGTTATGTTGAAAACACTTTTCTTCCAGCTCGCGGAAGAGAGCATTGAATTTCGCCGGGAGTTAACGGAGCGTGTTGAATCAATGGGCGCAAAAGCCGCCGATGATTCGTCTGCGCCTGGCAAGGTGTACCGGGTTTGGATGGATATCAAGTCAGCCTTCACGGGCCATGATAAGAAATCGATTTTGGAGTCATGTGAGTTTGGAGAAGATGCAGCACAACGCGCTTATAAAATGGCGCTCGAAGATCGCGATGAGCTACCTTACTCAATTGTCCAGATAATCGAAGATCAAAAGACACTCTTGCGCATGTCGCACGACCTCATTCGCAATCAGCGTGACGAATACAGAGAAGTAGCAAATCAATAATTAATACAATGAAAATAGTTGCATTCACTTTAGGCTTGATTGTTCTTGTGGCATGCAACACCAGGAACAAGGAAAGTCTCGAAATTGCCAAAGATGATAATCGCGATAATTTCGAAACTCGGGAACAGAAACAAGATGCCGACTTCGTGGTAGAGGCGGTTGCGCAAAACTACGCCAACATTCGATTTGCGCAGCTGGCCATGAACAAATCCGGGGATGCAGACATCAGGGAAGTAGCTTCAATGATAGAGCAGGACCAGACCGACGAACTGCGACAGATGAAAGGATTTGCGACTGAGAAAGGTATTTCCATTCCTATGGAAGAAAACGATGAAGCTCGTCGCAAGCTCAATGAGCTTGCCAATCATGAGACCAGAGAGTTCAATGAAAAATGGTGTCGCGACCTGGCAAAAAGAAATGAGCGCGAAATTCAGTCGTTTGAATCGATGTGGGAAAAAACAGAAGATGCCGGACTAAAGGAGCTTATCAATGCCGCTCTACCCGACATGCGCAATCATCTTGTACGCCTCAGATCATGTCAGGAGAAGCTTGCCATGGCTGGTGATGTGCGGCGGTCGTCGAGCAAATAATTCCGCAGAAGAACGCGGCTGTATAACGAACCTGCAAACTTCGCGTGGTCATTTTACTGGCATGCCTTTTTCATGAGTTTCATATATGAAAACACAAATGATCAGGCACATTGCTCTTTTGGCAATTGTGTTTGCCAGCATGAAGGGGTTCACTCAGCCACTTCTGTTGGATTCGCTTAAAGGAACGTGGATCCTGAAAGAACAATACAACAATAAAGACAGGGTTGTGCCCAAGGGCACCATCCAGTTCCTTGAAGACGGAACTTTCAAAAGCGACGGAAGCTACTTTGGATCTACAAGAGGATTTTACCGTACGGACGAAACGAAATCCACCATTCAAATAGATATCCAGGGCAAAACTTCAGAGTGGTCTGCGTCCGTGAGGAATCACATCCTCCGTATGACAAAGGTGAAAAAGAAGAAGTCGCCCAGAGTTGAGCTCGTGTTGTTCTCCGAAACGGCCGAAAACAACAGCAGTGGCAGCTAGCTAGGAGTCGGGCAGCTTGAAGTTGATATAAAAGCTGGTGCCGGAATCGATCTGGCTCGTTACATCAATCGATGCATTGTGACTGTTGAGGATATTCTTGGATGAGGTAAGTCCCAGACCCATTCCTCCCTGCTTGCCAGTAAAGAACGGATCAAAGAGCTTCTCAATCTCCTCTGGAGCGATGCCTTTGCCGTTATCAGAAATTGACACAACGAGCCGTCCATCTTTGCTTGAAGTACCAATTTTTAAAATTCCCTTGCCGGGCTGCATCGCTTCTACCGCATTGATGATGATATTAAGGAATGCGATCTTGATTTTTTCACGATCGATCAATATCCGAGGCAAGTCCTTGTCAAACTTCTTTTCAAGTTTCATCCTGTTCAGGTTCAGGCGGTCGACAGTAAGGCTGATGGTATCATCCAGCACATCTGCCACAGGTGTAAGCTCCAGGTTCAACTCCTTGGGCCGCGATGAATTGAGCATTTCCGTGATGAGCTGCTCAATGCGATCAGCGTTTCTCTCAATAATATCTGCGTAAAGGGTTGCAGATTCATTGTCTCTTGGCATTTCATCCTTGAGCTGTTCCAGGGCCAGATTCAAATTTGTCAGCGGATTTCTCACCTCGTGAGCAATTGTTCTTGCAATTTTGCCGGTCATTGAGAGTCGTTCTGCAATCAGCAAATCCTTTTCAGCTTTTTTCCGCATCGTTTCATCGTGAACGATCGCCTGGTAACAACATGCTTGCTGGTCGGCTGTGAAGACGCAGTTCACCAGACAGGTGCGTTTTACTCCGTCGCGATCCGTTAATGCGACTTCAAAATCACGAACCTGGGTGGCGTGCTCCAGCGTCTGACGGAAATAATCATAATCGCGTTGCTCGGCAAACAGCCTTCGCACGTTGGTGTTCGCGGCTTCTTCCTTTGACAGTTTGAAGAATCGCGTGAATGAACCATTCACATCTATGAAATTGAGCTGCTGATCTGCCAGGAAGATCGGGTCAATTGATCGTTCAAACAAAGAGCGATATCGTTTCTCCTTTTCATCAAGCTCGCGAACCACACGTGCCTGGCTCATTGAATAGCGTATACTTCGCTCCAGCAGAGAAGGATTCAAGTCGGTCTTAACAAGATAATCTGCTGCACCGTATCGGTTTGCATCAAGATCCACCCGTAAATCACCCTGTCCCGTGAGAAGGATACATGGAGTTTTTACATTTCTGTCAGTTGCAAACTTGATCAGGTCCAGACCAGTATTTCTGTCGAGGCGATAGTCAATGAGGAAAACGTCATACTCCCCGCTCAGCATCTTCTCCATTGCACGCTCCGTCACAGGTTCCCATTCCACTTCGAATTTATAACTGGCGCTGTCAGCCAGATATTCGCGCGCCAGCAGAACATCATCTTCATCATCTTCAATCAACAACACTTTAACTACTTGCTTCTTCATAAATTTTTCTCCGCAATATTCAATCAGTCAATAGGTAAGATAACTATAAATTCAGAGCCCTCTCCTTCTTTGCTGGTGGCCCAAATCATTCCACCGTGATTGGCCACTATTTTTCGACAGATGGCAAGGCCAATGCCGGTACCTTCAAATTCTGTACGGCCATGAAGCCGCTGAAAGATGTTGAATATCTTCTCCCGATACTTTTCATCGAATCCTATACCATTATCCTTCACTTCAATTCTTACATACTCAGGTTTTGAGGTTTGAAATTGAAATTCCTCACTCACCTGCGTTCCTCGCATCGTTCTTGAGGTCACCTGAACTCGAGGAGCCTTTCCTGGTCGGTGAAATTTGATCGCGTTGCTGATCAAATTCTGAAAAAGCCGCTTGATCTGGCTGTGCTCACCGCGAACCTCAGGAATCTTTGAGATCCTGATGTCTGCTTTTTCGCGGCGGATTTGCGCGTCGAGATCGTCAAGCACTTCTCTCATAAGCTCGTTCATGTTAAGCTTCTCAATAACAATTCCCGGTCTGGAAACCCGGGAGAATGAGAGCAATTCTTCGATCAGTGACTGCATGCGCGCCGACGCCGACTGCATGCGACTAATATAGTCTACACCTGGTCCCTCAAGCCCTTCGCCATACTTGGCTGTGAGCCGATCGCCGAAGGCACGGATTTTTCGCAATGGTTCCTGCAGGTCGTGCGATGCCGCATAAGCAAACTGCTCGAGATCCTGGTTGGAACGCTGGAGCTCGAGGGTAAATTGCTTGAGCTGGCTTTCGTAAGTCTTTTGTCGCGTAATGTCCATCACCATTCCCTGGAGATCCGACTCGCCGCGTCCCGCATCCTCCTTTGGATTAGCAGCCATCCAGATATGTTTAAGCTGACCACCGATTTCAATCCTGAAGTTTATCTCTTCCCTGACTTTCGCCGCCCGAATCACGTCTATGAACGATTGAATGACGGGGCGATCTTCTTCATAAACATTGTTCAGGAATGAATCCCAGGATGGCTGAAATGATCCCGGAGGTACTCCCCATATCTGATAGAGACCATCCGACCAGATGATCTGGTTGTTATTTGCGTACCATCTCCAGCTGCCCATGTGCGCCATCGCTTCCGCATCACGAAGCAGCATCTCTCTCTCTTCGCGGATGAGTACTTCCCTGCGCAGGGCCTCGACGTTGCGCGTAAGTTTGTCCTCGGCGTCGTGCCGCTTGTTCAATGCATCCAGTATTCTTACAAAAAGAAACGTTACAGCAGCCAGGGCGGTTAGCGTGTAAACAAGGAGTGCAATGGGCGCGACATTTCCAGCACATTGGGATCCTAAGCTTAGAATTCCACGTGGACAAGTTGTCGCG
>JADMIO011204646.1_pt1 | contig 45824 bp, 41 predicted proteins | sample 8958161 | NCBI WGS metagenome assembly JADMIO01 (sample SAMN16585339, study PRJNA669376) | soil metagenome | isolation source: Crop rotation soil | place: USA: Cullars Rotation, Alabama | collected 2011
CAACGCGTTGCGCGGACAACCGAGTTGCTGCGCAGCTTGCCCGCCGGGACCGACGCCGCGATCAAGAAACAGATCGTCGAAGCGTCACTCAAGGCGTTTGGCGTTCCGATCGAGAAGATCATCGAAGCGACTGTCGAAGAGATCCAGGCGCTCGACGGTTACATCCGCAACGGCGCCGCCGACAACGAAAAACTGATCCAGGAGTCAGACGCGCGCATCAAGCAGTACGAAGAAGAGATTAAAAACATTCGCGCCGTGATGCAGGAGAGCGTCGACGAACAGCAGAACCTCATCAAGGTATGCAACGACAAGAAGCTCGAGGTCCAACAGGTGCTGGAGTTTTTTGGCCAGGACAAAGTGGCGAGTGTGGTCAAAGCTTCACCCAAGCTCCACGATCCTTCAGAACAGGCAGCGGGAAATCCGTCTAGCTAGAGAAAGGGACAAAAAATATGTGGAAACGTCTGACTAATCTTTGGAAAGGTTTCCTGTCGCTGTGGATTTCCGACATCGAGAAAGAACATCCGGAGATCGCCTACGAGAACGCCATCAATTCAATGGTCGAGAAATACTCGAAACTCAAGACGGCCACCGCCGGCATCATTCGCCGTCGCGAGGAGCTCGACGAGCGTTACAAACGCGCCACGACCGAGTTGGCCCAGACTGAAGCGGAACTCGAAACGGCCGTGAACACCGATCAGGACGATCTCGCCGTGATCCTGATCCAAAAGAAGAACCAGCTTACCGCCGACGTCGCCGATCTAAAGACGGAAATGGAGTCGGCGCGCGGCGATGCCGACTCGGCGAAGAATTCGTTGTTGGGTGTGCAGTCGGAGATCAGAAAACTTCAGAGCGAACGCGATTCGATGCTCGCGAAGATGCAGTCGGCACAGGCGCGTATCAAGGTGCAGGCACAGTTGGATGGACTTTCAGTCGATGCTGATGTGAAAGCGCTCGAGAATGTTCGCCAGCACATCAAGACGACGATCGCCGAAGCAAACCTCGGCAAAGAGCTGTCGGAGTCTTCACTCGACTCGCGACTCGCGGCGTTGCGCAATCAAACCGGCGACGTGCAGGCCAAACAGGAATTGGCAGCACTGAAAGCCAAGAAGGCCGCACAGCAGGCGCAGACCAACAAATCCATGTAATCACGGATCCTCCGTCTGTGAGATCCGTGTTCCCTTAAACGAGGTGACCCAATGAGACTGACTCCCCTGGCAAAAGCTTTCATTGCAGTCGTGGTCTTTTTTGTTATCGGTTTTGCGACGTGGCATTACAAGGGCGACGCCATCAAACAGTGGGCCGGCGGCGAACGCGCATCCGGTGAAGATTCGAAAGGTGATTTCGACAAACTAAACAACGCCCCCGGCGATCCGGCGCGCAATGCCGGTTCGACCGGCGTGAGTTCCGCCTCGATCGGCAGCGGCAAATTGAACCGTACGCTGATTGTCGGCATCAACACGTGGGCCGGACATGCTCCGGGCATCGTCTTCAACAACGGCATGGAGCCGAACGGTGGTTCGCAGTACAAGTCCAAATACGGCCTCGACGTGAAATTCGTGCTGCTCGAAGATCCGGCAGGGAAGCTGGCCGCATTTAAAAGCGGGCAAGTCGACATCATGTGGAACACGATCGACAACTGGGCGCGTGAGGCGTCGTTGCTGGCCTCCGAAAACCAACACGCGAAGTCGATCATCATGCAGGACTGGTCCCGCGGTGGTGACGGCATCGTGTCGCTTTCGTCGATCAAATCGATCGAAGACTTGAAAGGCAAGAAGATCGCGTGCACGCAGTTCACGCCGTCGCATTTTCTGCTGCTCTATGTTCTGTCGCAGTCAGGTCTGACGCCGGACGAACGAGCAGAAATCGAGAAAAATATCGTCTTCACGACGGACGCGCCTGCGGCTGCGGCGGCCTTCACGGCGAAACAGGTTGATGCTGCGGTCACCTGGGAGCCCGATCTTTCAGCGGCCGTGACGAACAGAGGTTCGGAAGCACACATCCTGGTTTCCACTCAAGCTGCAACGAACATCATCGCCGACACGCTTTGCGCGCGTCAGGAAGTGATCGACAAGGCACCGGAAACGGTTCGCGATTTCGTGCGCGGCTGGCTCGACGGCATCGAGATGATCAAGAACAACCCGAACGGTTCTTACGAAGTGGTCGGCAAGGCACTGAAGCTCGACACGGACACTGTGTCAGGCATGCTGTCAGGATTGAAGTTGACGCCGTATGCCGACAACGCACAGTTCTATGGTCTAACGGGTTCGAAAGCACACTACGAGACACTCTTCGACACGGCGTACGTAATCTGGCGCAAGAAGGGTTTGGCGCCGAAGAACGTCAATGCGAAGGACTGGGCCGACACGCGTTTCCTGCAAACCGTTGCGTCTTTCTATCCGGGGCAGAAAGTAGAAGAAGCGCAGGTCGTTGCGAAAGCGCCGTCTGAGAAAGACGTGCCAATTCTGCATCAACAGATCCAGATTCAGTTCACGCCGGGTTCCGACCAGATCATGCCGGGCTCGTACCTGTTGCTCGACAAGCTGGGTGAGACTATGACGTCGTTCGGCAACACGGTGCTGCGCATCGAAGGCAACACTGACAGCACGGGTACTCAGGCCGTGAACCAGCCGCTTTCTGAAAAGCGCGCGCAAGCGGTGAAGAACTACATCGTCCAGAACTTCCCGCACATTCCGCCGACGCGTTTCCAAACCATCGGACGCGGCGCAGCGAATCCGATCGCGGAGAACACGACCGAGGCCGGACGCCAACAAAACCGTCGTACGGACATCAAAGTCATACTGGCGACGAATTAGCTCTTCACTGTGCTTGGTGCTTAGTACTTTGTTCTTTGTTCGTTAGCTAAACGGGCTAACCAAGCACGAGGGACTAAGCACAAAGAACCAAGAACCAAGTACAAAGAACGAAGTACAAACCTTGTCCCGAAAATCCAGCTTCTGGTCAATTCGCTCGCCGCTTCCGAAACGGACGGCTTTTGTGCTCGGCCTCGTCGCCCCGGCGCTCGTCCTTGGCGCGTGGTGCGTGCTGAGTTACGGTCACCTGGTCCAGGAGAGTTTTCTGCCCAAGCCGACCGAAGTAATTCGCGGCACTCTGCAACTCTTCATTCAATACGATCTCGCCAGGGCGATCCTCGTTTCCACACGCCGGATCGCCATTGCGTTTTTACTGGCCTCGGCGATCGCGTTACCGCTCGGCGTACTGATGGGTGCGTTCGATCCGATCAATCGCTTCTTCGAACCGATCATGGCGCCGCTGCGTTACATGCCGATTTCCGCGTTCATTCCGTTGCTGATTCTTTGGTTCGGAATTTACGAGTCGCAGAAGATCGCGTTTTTGTTTCTCGGCGTGTTTGTTTACCTGTTGCCGGTGGTTGTTTCATCGATCCGGCTGGTGCCTGAGGAATTGGTCCAAACAGCGTTGACGCTCGGCGCGTCGAAGTTTCAAGTGGTGCGGACGGTGCTGGTTCCGGCTGCCTTGCCGGAGATCTTCGACAGCTTTCGCGTGATGAACGCGATCGCCTGGACGTACGTGATTCTGGCCGAAGCAGTGAACCCGGAATACGGTTTGGGCTACATGGTCGAGTTGGCGCGTACCCATCACAAGGCGTCATGGTCGTTCGCGGGATTGCTCGTGATTGGCGGCATCGGATTGCTGACTGACTTTCTGATTCGTCTCCTTTCGACCGTGCTGTTTCGTTGGCGTGAAGCGACCTGAAATTCAAAGACGATATGGCTGACAACCAAGCTCCAACAGTACTTCCGCAATCCGGCGAACCGGGTACGCTTGCAGTCGACGTCGCGACGCAGCAGCACGCCAAAGGTACGTACCAGGCCGATCAGGATGGCGTGCCGCCGAAACTACGTGTCAGCAATCTGAGCGTCACGTACATCGATCGGAACGGCAATCACACTGAGGCAGTGCGCGATGTTTCGTTCGACGTGATCGACAAACCCGACTCGGGTGAGGTCGTCGTGTTTCTTGGTCCATCTGGCTGCGGTAAGTCGACAATACTGAAAGCAGTCGCCGGATTGCTGCCCCCGACCGAAGGTGAAGTGCTCGTAGACGGCACACGCGTAACTGACGTCGGCCGCGATCGCGGCATGGTGTTTCAGGCGTACACGTCGTTTGGCTGGCTGACCGTGCGCGACAACGTCGAGTATGGTCTCAAGCTGCAGGGCGTCAAGAAAGCAGACCGACGTAAAGTGTCCGACGAGATTCTGAAGTCAGTGGGCCTCGCCGAGTTTGCGAGCCGTTATCCCAAGGATCTTTCCGGCGGCATGAAGCAGCGCGTGGCGATTGCGCGGACGCTCGTCAATAAACCGCGCGTCGTGTTGATGGATGAACCGTTTGGCGCGCTCGATCCCCAAACGCGTTGGGGCATGCAGAGCCTGTTGCTCGATATCTCGCGGGCCGAAAACAACACGATCCTGTTCGTGACTCACGACGTTTCTGAGGCTGTTTATCTCGCCGACACGATCTACGTGTTGTCGCATCGTCCGGCAAGAATTCTGCACCAGGTTGACGTGCCCGCGTTTCCCGTGCGCGACATTGCGCTAAAATCAGCGCCGGAGTTTCGCGCGATCGAGAAGAAGTTGCTTGACCTGATCTACGCCCCCTCCAAATAGACTCTTTTCACTATGGGTAGCGAGAAGCAGCATTTGAACAAGCCGCCGCAACCGGCGATGCGGAAGGACGGTGTGCCAGTGAATGTCACGCCGCTGCGTGACGACACGCTCGCGGCCACTCAGGCGTTCGTCCGCCAGAAGATCTACGAAAAGCGTTCGTACGTAAAGAAGGCGTTTGCCAATCCTTACAATCTGTCGCTGCTCGCCGGTGGTCTGGTTGCCTCGGCGCTCACACTTAATCCGCTGTTGGCCGTGGTCACGGTCGGTCTCGAAGTCTTATGGATGTCGAACGCTCCCGGATCGAAGAAGCTGCAGGAGTGGCTGTGGGACCCGCAGTACGATGCGGAGGAGCAGGCGCGTGAAGACGCCGAGCGAGCTGAACGGCTGAAGCATCTCGAAGAAGGCGATCGACAACGCGTGATCGATCTGCTCGCGCGGCAACAGGAGATCGATTCGCTTGCCGCGCAGAACCCGTCGTTCACGGGCGAACTCCTGCGCAGTGAGTTGACCAAGACCGATCGTCTCGTCGAAGCCTTCATTGAAATGGCCACGACTTGCAGCCGCTATGAGTACTATCTCGAATCGGTCGACGTCAGCGAGCTCGAACGCGAGCGTCGTCGCTGGGAAAACATCTGCAAGACCCAGGACCAAAAGGCTGCGGAGACGGGCATCGCCGGCAAGAACCTTGCGATCATCATGAAGCGTTTCGAGAAGATGAAGGAGATTCGTCAGTACCTCATGCTGGCGCGTGGTCAACTCGATCTCATCGAAAACTCGTTTCAGTTGATCGCGGATCAGATCGTGACGATGCAGTCGCCGCAGGAGTTGACCGGACAGCTTGACGAACTGCTCGACGGCGTGGAGTCGATCAAGCAGACCGCCGCCGACACCGAGCAGCTCTTGAATCCGATGGGCTTAAAGGATCTGAACATATGATTGAAGCGCGCGTGCTTCCCGCGTGGGCTGACGACCTGCGGCGCCGCTATTTGCGTGGCGAGGCGTCGATGTTTGTGCTGCACGGCAATGTTTACGACGTCGTGCTTTGCAACCGGAAGATGATGGGGCTCACCGAGTTTTTGACGGACGTTCTGCTCAAGGATTCGAAAGAGACGATTGCTGTTTACAACGTCGCGACAGGCGCGCGATTTACGAAACGCACGAGCGGCGTAACCGGGCTCGAAGATCTGCTACTCGCGACCGAGAAGGAAAAGGTCTTCGCGGCCTTTGAGCGGTTGCTGATCGGTTCGACGAAGACAGCCGTGATCATGGAGTACGCGGAAGCGATCGCGCCCGCCGGCGATCCGAACTTTCAAAGTGAATCGGATCGGGCTGCGATCGTGACGCTGCATCGCTGGTCCTCGCTGCCGGAGATCGAGCGCGGCGACAATGTTGTGCTACTGATTTCCGAGAACCTGACCGAGTTAGCACCGAAGTTGATTTCGAATCCGAAAGTCGCGGTCGTCGAAGTTCCGATGCCGGATTACGACACGCGACGCGAAGCCGCGCGGCAGGCCGACTCGCGTCTGACCGACAAAGATTGTGAACGTTATGCCGGCATGACGGCGGGTTTGAAAGCGATTCAGATCGCGTCGATCCTGACCCCTCCGCCAGCCGCGGAGGAAGAGTTGGCGGACCGTGAAGCGTTTATCACCGGTTTGTTGGGCGGCGGTCCTGACGCCGCGGGGCGCGCACACAAACTCGCAGCACTGACGAGCAACATGGATCGCGAGGAGATCAAAGAGCTAGTCGCGCCCACGGCCACGACACCTGCGCCCGACCCTAATTTGCCGACGCCTTACGAACTTGCGCGCAAAGAAGCCGATCGGCTGATCGCGAAACGCAAGCGCGAGATACTCGAGCGCGAGTGTTTTGGTCTCGTGGAGTTTGTCGAACCGGCGCATGGGTTTGAAGTCGTCGGCGGGATGGACGAGGTCAAGAAAGACTTGCTCGTTATCGCCGAAAGCATTCGCGAAGGACGCACGAGTCGAGTGCCGATGGGGATACTCTTTACGGGTCCAATGGGCACCGGCAAGACGTTCGTAGCCGAGGCATTCGCGAAAGAGTGCGGGTTGACGACGATCAAGTTGAAGAACTTTCGCTCGAAGTGGGTTGGGGCGACCGAAGGCAATCTCGAAAAGATCCTGAACGTGATTCGGGCGATCGGTCAGGTCGTGGTGATCATCGACGAAGGCGATCGCGCGTTTGGTAACACGGATGGGGACGGTGATGGCGGCACGTCGTCGCGCGTGATCGCGCGCATCAAGGAGTTCATGTCTGACACGTCGAATCGCGGCCGTATTTTGTTTCTGGTGATGACGAACCGTCCGGATAAACTCGACGTCGATCTGAAGCGGGCGGGAAGGTTGGACCGGAAGATACCGTTTCTGTACGTGCAGTCGCCGGAAGAAGTTGAGCTGGTGGCGAAGGCGTTGTTGCGCAAGAACAAGATCAAGACCAACGTCGATATCACAACAATCCGCGACGGGTTTTCAAGCAAGCTCGTCGGCTACAGTAACGCCGACATTGAAGCCGTAATCCTGTTGGCGAACGACGACGCCGCACGTGATGAGGGTCCTGGATCGATTCGTGAGAATGGTGAGCCCGTCGTTCGCGAGAGTCACTTCCTGAGCGCGGCAGTCGACTACTTCCCAAGCCGCGACGTCGAGTTGCTGGACTACATGGAACTGCTGGCTGTCTTCGAATCCTCGAGCCGTCGTTTGCTGCCGCCAAAATACGCCTCGCTGACTCCCGAAGACCTCGACACGCGTCTCCGCCACCTCCGCGCAATTGTCGGCGGCCGTCGGTAGTGACTGCGCGAAGCTACTCGACGAGTTCTGACGTGAAAGAGGTATTTGATAGAAGCCTTCTCGTGGCAGCCGCACCCTTGCACCATTCGCGTGAATCGATATTTTCAAGTTTGATAGGTTTCTAAACAAGGCATGAATCTCATAACCGAGAAAGCTATCCCTTCACCTCAAAACAACTGAAGGAAGGTTTAGATACATGAAGTACTCGATTGCCGTATTGGCTGCGGTGTTTGTATTCTTTGTCTCACAACAGATTCAAGGCCAACAAGTGGTGATGTCGTCGTCCTTAACACGTGATCTGACGACGGGTGAGATGGTCGCCTTCTCACGGACTGAGATGGATTTCAATACTCAGGCTTGGTATCAGGTCTATGTCTATCAGGAAATCCGACGGGAGTCTGACAATGCGCTACTCACTTCTGGAGAGATCTACAGCATACCCGGAACTAATAGCATAGCCTCAAGAACGAGTCGCACACCGGGAGTGGCGAATGTCACGTATCGGCTCAACAGCGGTCATTGGATACTGCCACGTTTTAGTAACTTTTGTACGACGACGCGTCTCGACCGTTACCAATTCACGACTATCGGGCCCCCTTACATAGGAGGCAACTATGGCGCAACTCAAGCCTTCTTCGGCTACGATCCTGGATTCATAGCGGGGGCTTGCGTTCCGGGCTGGATTTATCTAGGCCAGACAACGGAATCGAAAACAGTCCCGAACGTAGCCATTACGAATCCTAGAACCGGATCTGTCCCCTCGCAGTCCACGCAGACGGCCCTACTCGGCACAGACATTTTGCTGTCGTCGAACGTAACTCCAACTGGTGGTAGTTACTCCTGGACCTTCACTGGCCCATTTTCAGTGTCAAGTGGTGGGACAAGCTCTCCTTCAGTGACTATTAGATCCAGCGATGTTGGAACCATTACGGCGCGGTTGAATTATAGATTAAACGGAATATCCCAGAGCCAGCAGTTTACAATCAATGTTGTCATTCCAACGTTGCAGAGCTTTACGGCGCAGCAGTCGTCTGATTTGATCGCTGCTCCAAACGAGTGTGATCCCAATGTCCCATTTTGGTTTTATAAGTTAGGCTGCGGCGCATCCAATCCGGGAATCAGCTTTACGGCAAGCGTACAGGTTAATCCCTTCATATCAGATCCAGCCCAGAGTGGGATAAAAATGGTCCAAGCCGCAAGCATCTATCGAAAACGAATGATCGGTGGAAATCTAAAATGCTCTACGCGAAGACCAACTCCGTCTGACGTTGCGTCGGGGTGGCAATTGGATGGGGGCGATCCTTATGAATTCTCTGAAGTTCACCGATTTTCGGAAGGTAATGCGTTGACTACGCACGCAGAAGACACGCCAGGGAGCGCTCTGACGTTTATCCTCGCACGCGAGTTTGTGGACGCAGTTCAGATCGATGATCGGTTTGAGATGTATCTGGTCTATTTCACTTTCGATGCGGCTAATCCCCCGATAAGTCGAATACTCGGCAGGTTGGAATGGAATTTTGGAGGGCTTGTTGTTTTTGACAACCCCGGTATTCACAAGATTCGCTCTACACTCGTTGCAGCTGGTCCCAAGACAGGCCAAGCGGCAACAGCGATGGTCAGCATGCAGGGAGCGGCTCAGTCTACCGGATGGGAGCAGTGCCCTGGTGCTCCATCGCCCACGAATAATCCTATTGATGCCACGCGATATTTCGTGAGGCAGCATTACCTCGACTTCCTTGGCCGTGAGCCGGACCTGGATGGATGGAATCACTGGACCAGTGAGATTACCAGATGTGCGTTCGACTTTAGCTGCATCCACTTCGAAAGAAACCACATTGGCCAGGCTTTCTTACTCGTAGCCAACTCCGTGAACCAAGATCCAGACATGGCAAATCCGCCGGGCAGCCCGAATTTCAACGCGGTCATTTACAACAGAGCATTCGTTAGGCATTGTTACATCAATTATCTGCGGCGAGAACCGGATCCCGACGGGTGGGACCACTGGACGAATGAATTAAACTCTGATGGAAACTACTGGCACATTCTGGATGCCTTTCAATTGTCGCCGGAGTACCGAACGCGGATTTGCCCCACTTGTTGAACCTGTTATGGAATGGAGGTTGAACATGAAGACTTTGATCAATAGTGCGTTGATCTTGGCGACGCTTGTTTCTGTAACAGTCGGTCAAGGAAAGGTTGATGTCGATCGATTGCGAGAAAAGATCGCCAGCCAGCTCCAATCCAAATTGTCGGGTTGGCGCTATAAGCCAGTGGAAGCCTTTGGCCCAACCTCAAGTGTTCTGGTCCAGGTGTGGTCATCAGAAAACAAAACCGTCAAGATTGCGGTCGCCACCCGCCAGTCGGTGGAAGACGCTAAGAAAGAGATAAGAAGTTTTCTGCAGTTTAGGCGTGATCCTGAAGAACTAACTGGGTTTGGAGATGAGGCATTTGCTCCAGAGCGTGACGGTCCCGACATCGTTTTTAGGCGGGGACGGCATGTAATTTACATTAATACGCGCGTGGAGGCCGACAATGATTCATTAGATACACAGAATCTATCCACGCCAGAACGGGAAGCTCAGCGAAAAGCTGAAGTACAAAGAATCGGAAAAGAATTCGCGAAACAACTTTCGTCGATTGAGTTTCAGTAGTGCGAGTTACGGACGAGGTCGAGGACGCATGATGAGAGTTCTGTTATTTATGCTCATTGTCAGTGTTCCGTTATCTGTCTTCGCTCAGGATGCTATCCATCAACGAGGCCGGTACGTTCCCACGAAAGAAGAGGTAGAAGCGAATGAGCGGCTGAGTGAAATCTTACGAAACCCAACTTTTATCAGGCTCCGATTAGTATTCTTAAATCCCAACACCGACGAAACAACCGATTTGGCTCCACCGTATAAGTCGGGCGATCCGATCACGGTTCGGGTAATCCTAAATCATTACTTTAATGGTCCAATAACAATTGTCGACTTTCTCAATCCATACACGAGTCTACGGCTCGAACTGCTGCGTGATGGGGACGTTGTTCCTTACAAAATGGAAGCGCGACAAAGCGTCAAAAAAGCTCTCACCGAACCTCCGAATGACGGCTCGAAGACCACTCAGGTTCTTCCTGAGACGGACTATGCGCTGCCGCAGCGGATAAATCTGTCAGACTGGTATAAATCCTTGGGGCTGGGCCGTTATCAACTCACAGTGAAGCGCCGGTTCGTGTGGGGAGGCGAGTGGGTCCGGTCTGACTCAATCACCTTTGAGATCGGTAATCGATAGGGGTCCAGATCGAATCGGCAATTTCGCACCGGACGTGGGCGCGGAGAGATTCCCCTGTCCAGGAGCCTTTGCAACGCTGGCGCTCTTCAGCCTTCCCAAGGGCGTATTGACTAAAAAGTCGTAAAAATGGTTAGCACCCTTGCAGTTACTTTCAACTTGCGGTAAAAATCCTCCCCCGCGGAACAATTCAAACGGAGGCCTTCATGCCGAAAATCCAAGCAAACGGGATCAACATCTATTACGAACAGCAGGGCGTCGGCGAACCGCTGATCCTGATTCCTTACTTGTCCGCCGACAACGCTTGTTACGCGTTTCAAGTCGCCGACTATGCCAAGCATTTCACCTGCATTTCACTCGACCTGCGCGGTACCGGCAAGAGCGATAATCCGGACGGCGACGTTTCCGTAGAAATGTATGCCGACGACGTCGCCGCATTTATGCAGGCGTATGGGATGCCCCAGGCGCACGTGTTCGGGTTGTCACTGGGAGCGGCTATCGGAATGTGGGTCGCGGCAAAATATCCAGTCAAAGTTAAATCGTTATCGCTGCACAGCGGATGGGCCAAGACTGATGAATACCTGAAAACAGTCGTGCAGGGATGGCAGGCCAGCGCGAAGGGCTTCAACAGCGTCGCGGAGGCGGTGGTGCACAGCATGTTCCCGTGGTGCTTCACTCAGGAAATGTACGCCACGAGGTTTGACGAGATTCGAAACCTGGGCGGGTTTGTTCGCAGCCGGCCCGTGATGTCGGTTCCCGCTTTTATCAAACAATCAAATGCCGTTATCGCGCATGACGCCGAGGCCCAACTGAGCCGGATAGTCGCGCCGACACAGATCACCTGCGGGATGCGCGATCGAGTGACGTCATTGCGCTTCGCCGATCAGTTAGCAAACAATATTCGCGATGCCGAGTTAGTCGTTTTCGACGAATGCGCGCACGCGATAATTTACGAGAACGTCGCGGAGTTCAACCAGAAGACGCTCGAGTTTTTGAAGCGGCAAAGTCAATCGATGATCGCTGCTATTTGATCGATCGTCTAACACAGGCCATAGCGACAAATCCGTGGTTCAATTCCGTGGCGTTGAAATCTCGGGTTGAAACACGGATTTGATGAATGTTAATCTGTTATCCCGTGAATCAGACGGGCGACAATACCCCCAAATCCTCCTCGAAAAAGACCGTCGCTATCATCCCTGCTCGTTACGCTTCCACTCGTTTGCCTGGCAAAGCCCTGATAGAAATCAACGGAAAGCCGATGGTTTGCTGGGTTGCCGAACGCGCGCAGGCGGCGCGAAACGTCGATCGGGTGATAGTCGCAACTGACAGTCAGGAGATCGGCGACGCAGTCAGTTCAAGGGGTATCGAGGTGCGGCTGACGGACGCCAATCACACGAGCGGGACCGATCGCGTGGCGGAAGTTGCGACCGGGATCCCCGATGCCGAGATCATCGTGAACGTCCAGGGAGACGAACCATTGATTGCGCCCGAGACGATCGAAAAAGCGGTGGATGCAATGGCGGGCGAGATGTCGAAACAAAATGGCGCCGGCATCGTTACAACCTGCGAACCGATCGAGTCGCTCGAGGAGTTGTTGAATTTCAACCTTGTGAAGGTGGTGATAGACGACCAGGGCGATGCGGTGTATTTCTCGCGTTCACCGATACCGTTTCCAGCGGACGCCACAAAAAGATACGGCGGCCGACCTGACCGGGCTCTGGAAGCGGAGCCGGAACTGTTCAGACTCTTTCGCAAGCACACCGGCTTGTACGTATATCGCCGCGATGTGCTATTGGAATTCACGCGCTGGCCGCCGGCCAAACTCGAAATGATCGAAGCGCTGGAACAATTGCGTGCGCTGGCGCATGGCGTGAAGATAAAGGTCGTCGAAGCGTGTTCGTCTTCGATTGGCGTCGACACTGCTGAAGATCTCGAACTGTTGAAAGCCCAGATGGCCCAAACTGCATGAACGACTGGATTGGAGCAGGAGTTATTGCGTTTCTAGTGATTTGCGGGTTGTTCGCGCTGTCGCGTCTTGGGAAGCCTTACGATGTTTCTGTCGAGGAGTTCGAAAGACGGGCTCAGGAAGGTCCAGGTTTACTGGGCGCCGGCCTCGTCGGACTGCAAAAAGCACTCGATCCCGCGATGGAAAAAGCAGTCGAGGCGCAGGAAGATTTAAAACGCGGAAAGTACGATAGCGAAGACGATCAGGGTGAACCACCCGAGGCGGGTGATCTTGATCGAGAGACTGCAAATGACAACACAGGCGAACAAGCCTGAATGAAAAGTTAAACTGTGATCCAGGGAGAACGAATGCCTAAATACATCTTTGTCACTGGCGGCGTGGTTTCGAGTCTGGGTAAAGGGTTGGCGGCATCGTCGATCGGCTGCCTGCTCGAGAGCCGCGGTCTTCAAGTCGCGCTGATCAAGCTCGATCCGTACATCAACGTCGATCCCGGAACGATGTCGCCGTTCCAACACGGCGAAGTCTTTGTCACCGACGACGGTGCGGAAACGGATCTCGATCTGGGTCACTACGAACGGTTCACACAAGCGCACCTGTCGCGCGCGAACAACTGGACCACCGGTCGCATTTATCTTTCAGTCATCGAGAAGGAACGCCGTGGCGATTATCTCGGCAAGACGATCCAGGTCATCCCGCACATCACGAACGAAATCAAGGAAGCAGTGCGCAGCGTGGCGGAGAAAGACAAGCCCGACGTGGTGATCGTCGAAATCGGCGGCACGGTCGGCGACATCGAATCGCTGCCGTTTCTCGAAGCCATCCGCCAGATGGGTAACGAAGAAGGCGCCGGCAACGCCGTTTTCGTTCACGTCACACTCGTGCCGTACATTGCCGCAGCCGGTGAACTGAAAACCAAACCAACGCAACACTCCGTGCGTGACCTGCGCGAGATCGGTATCGCGCCCGACATTCTTCTCTGTCGCTCGGAAAAACCGTTGTCCCGAGAGTTGCGCAGCAAGATCGCGTTGTTCTGTAACGTTAAAGAGCCGGCCGTGATCAGCGCGCAGGACGTCGACACGATCTACGACGTGCCGCTCGCGTTTCACGAGCAGGGACTCGACGATCTGATCGTCGCGCAGTTACAACTCGGATCTCACGCGCAGCAGGTTGATCTTGCTGAATGGCGCAAGTTGGTCGAGACGATCCGCGAACCGCCGGGCGGCGAGACCAAGATCGCGATCGTCGGCAAATACGTCGAGCTTGAAGACTCCTACAAGTCGTTGCGCGAAGCGCTGACGCACGGCGGCGTCGCCAATAATCTGCGCGTGATCGTGAAGTGGATCGAGTCGGAAGAGTTAATGGACGACGATGCCTACGAGAACCGGCTACGTGACTTCGACGCGATTCTCGTCCCGGGCGGATTCGGCAAACGCGGCGTCGCCGGAATGATTCGGGCGATTCATTACGCCCGCAAGACGCGCACGCCATTTTTCGGCATCTGTCTCGGCATGCAGACCGCGTGCATCGAATTTGCGCGCAACGCATGCGATCTTAAAGAGGCCGACTCAACCGAGTTTGATCTCGAAACACCGCATCCGGTCATTTTCAAACTGCGCGACCTCGTAGACGTGGAAGAGCTCGGTGGCACGATGCGTCTCGGCGCCTGGACCTGCCGTGTAACACCCGGCTCGTTGGTCCAGGAAGTTTACGGCGGCGCTGACGAGATCAGCGAACGTCATCGTCATCGTTACGAGTTCAACCCCGAGTATCGCCAGCGACTCCAACAGGAAGGTTTGGTGTTCAGCGGCGTGTCGGCCGACGGCAAGTTCATGGAGATGATCGAACTGCCTCGCGAGTTACATCCCTGGTTCATCGGTTGCCAGTTTCATCCCGAATACAAGTCGAAGCCTCTCAAGGCCCATCCGCTGTTTGCGGCGTTCGTGCGCGCGGCCTACGAAAATCGTTTGCAATCGGAGACCGCGATGGAGAAGAATGGCGAAGTCGATTTGGTCATGCACGACCGCCTCAGCGCCACCAGCGGCGATTGACGCGAGAATCAGCAGACTGCCCAGATAAACCTCACGCCAAGTACAAACGCGTGCGCACTCTGTCTTTGTGTAACAGCAGATGGCTATTGCCGAACAAACTGACGACTCGCTAATCGGTCAAACACTCGATGAGAAATATCGCATCGAGCAACGGCTGAGCGCCGGTGGCATGGGCGCAGTGTATCGCGCGCGCCACTTGTCCATGGACCGTCCGGTGGCGCTCAAGGTCCTGCATCAACGTTTGCTCGCCGATGAAGCATCGCGCATTCGTTTTCAACGCGAGGCCCGAGCGGCAGTTCGACTGCAACATCAGAACGCTGTGAGTGTGACTGACTTCGGCGAGACAGCCGACGGTTACGTTTACCTTGTGATGGAACTGCTCGAAGGTCCAACGCTACGCGAGATTCTGGTCAGGGAAGCGCCCATCGAAACCGCGCGGGCCATCTCGATCATGTTGCAGGCATCGGCGGCTGTTGCGGCAGCTCATGAAGCGGGGATCATCCATCGCGATCTCAAGCCGTCGAACATTCTCGTCACGCAGAGTCCTGAGGTGCCGGCGGTTGTGAAAGTGCTCGACTTCGGCGTCGCCAAACTCGCGGCGCATGCGCTCGACGACGACGAGGGGGAGATCACGCTGCGGCAAGCGGGCGCGTTGATCGGCACGCCGCGTTACATGGCGCCGGAACAGTACAACGGACATGAGTTGACGCCCGCTGCCGACGTTTACAGTCTCGGTGTGATTCTGTACGAGATGCTGACCGGGATGGCGCCTTTCACCGGTTCGTCGCTGGCTGAGATCGCCGCGAAACACATTTCTGATCCGCCACAGCCGCCGCGCAACATCGTCGCGGCGATTCCGGAAGACGTCGAACGAGTTGTGTTGCACGCGCTAGATAAGTCTCCGGAGGATCGACCCGCGAATGCGGGCGAGTTTCGTCGTGAGTTGCTGGAGACCGCGGAACGTCTCGGCCTCGAGCATCACGCGCTGACGAGCGTGCCCGACATCGAAGCGTTGCGCGGCGAAGGTGTCGAATCGCCTTCGGGCCGGCTCATCGTCGATATCGCGCGCGTGCGGGCGCTGAGTTCCGGCGGCAATGAGATCAAAGTCATCGGCGGCAACAACAGCAAACCAGTACACCCGGCCCCCGAACCCCGCGGCTCTCTTTCATTTCTGGACAAGGTCAAGCGTATACTCGGGAAACGTAGTGGTTCCGCTTGAACGCGTAACTTAGATAGAACAAGTCAGGAAGGGGGCAAGCAAAGCGCGCCCCCGCTCATGCAACAGCGGGGGCGTTGCCCCCTTCCTGACTTGTTCTTGAGTGCGTACCAGTTCAAACCGAACCAACTCGGCAAACGTTCATGAAGACAGACCTGAAGCCCTTCTCGGTAGGCAATGCGACATTTGGCGACGGACGACTCACGGTAATTGCCGGACCGTGTGTGATCGAGAGTTACGATCATGCATCGATGATGGCGCGCGAGTGTCTGGAACGGACGCGCGCGGCCGGTCTCGATTACGTTTTCAAGGCATCGTTCGACAAGGCGAACCGGTCTTCTATTCAGAGCTTTCGCGGGCTCGGCATGGAAGCGGGACTCGAAACGCTGCAACGCATCCGCGAAGAAGTCGGCGTGCCGGTGCTGACGGACATCCACGACGTTTCACAAGTCGAAAGCGTCGCTGCGGTAGTCGACGTATTGCAGATCCCGGCGTTCCTTTGCCGGCAAACGGATTTGATCCTCGCGGCTGCACGTTCGGGCAAGGCTGTAAATGTAAAGAAGGGGCAGTTTCTCGCGCCACACGATGCGCGGAATATTGTCGACAAAGCCCGCCAAGTGGGTTGTGAAAAACTGCTGCTCACGGAGCGGGGTGCGACTTTTGGTTACAACAACCTGGTCGTCGACATGCGTTCGTTCCCGATCATGCGCGATTTTGGCGTACCCGTGGTGTTCGATGTGACGCACTCCTTGCAACTTCCGGGCGGGTTGGGTTATGCAACTGGCGGACAATCTGAATACATCGAACCTCTCGCGCGCGCAGGAGTCGCATGCGGTGTCGATGCGGTGTTCATGGAAGTTCACGATTGTCCGGAGAAAGCATTGTCGGATGGTCCGAACGCGTTACCGCTGAACCGGCTTCAGTCGCTTCTGTTTATGCTGCGCGATATCCATCAGCTTGTTGGACCACGGACCTAAGAGGGACCGCGAGTCCAAGAAAAATTAAGCGAACCATGAGAATTCTTTTTTTACTGTCTCTTCTTGTGTGCCTGCTCGTGACGGCGGCGGCGCAGGCGCCAAATCCGCCGATCTGGCAGGTCACTCTGTTTGACATCAACGCCAACGTTCAACAAGCCGAGCGCACGCTTGGCGTGACGGCGACGATCAATGCGACCAACGTTGGCGGCAGTGCGAGTCGAACCCTGACAGTGCGTCTCAACTCCAAGGCCAGCGTGAAATCAGTTGCGGTCGCGGGCGCGCCGGGCACGTTTAGACCAGGCGCCGAGACGCGTGGCGATCTGCAACGCATCGAGATCACTTTGCCGGCGGCTGCGACTCCGGGTACTTCGACAAGCGTCACGGTCAGCTACACGCTTCCGGTTGAGACCAACACCGGTCTGTCATCCATCAGTCCGATCGGAACTCAATTTCTGCCACTCGCTTTCTGGTATCCCACGCCGAACACGCCGTACACCGTGCGTGGCGCAGACACTGCTCCGTTTCGTTTAACAGTAAACGTCGCGAACGTGATTTCGTCAGGAATCGAGAAGGGTGGAACACCGGGATCGGTCTCGTTCGATCAGTCGATACATGGCCAGCCATTCTTTGTGCAGGGGGACTGGGACAAAGCAGAAGGCGCCGGCGACGGCAGGGGCATCTCCGTGCTGCTTGAGAAGGGTGCTTCCGCTGACGATCGCAAGCGGGCAGATGCGTTGATCGCGTTTGCGGGTGCTGCGCGATCTTTCTTCGCGACGTCGCTTGGTCCAGCACCGGATGTTCCGGTGCGGATCGTTGCCGTCAGACGTGGCGCCGGCTTCAACGACAGTGGCACTGTTCTGATCGACGCTGATACGTTGCATTTGCCGAAGATCGACGCGGCGACAGCGCTGTCGGTATCGGAAACGATTGCCCGCTTGTGGGTTGGTGGTCAGTCGGCAGTGCGTGGCGAAGGCAGTGGCGTACTGCGCGACGGCTTGGTCCGTTACCTGGCGACACAGTTTCTCGAGAAGCAGTTTGGACGCGACGCGGTGTTGTCGGAGTTGTACCGGCAGCGAATCGCGTACGCGGCCGTCGCGCAACGCGATGCGCCGCTGGCGCGCGCGAACCAGATCGATAGCACGTATTTTGGTTCGGTGCCGAATCGTGGCGCGATGTTCTGGCGGCTAGTTGAGAAACGAATGGGTCGCGATGCACTCATGGGTGTGCTGAAGGCGGTGCTCGATGCCGGCAAGAAGGACGTGGGTATCACGTTGAGCGGCGTTCGAGAAGCGTTGGTTGCGCGCGGCGGCGACACGTTGAAAGCGCTGCTGGACCAGCAGCTCGATCAAGTGGTCGACACCGATCTGATGGTTGGTTTGCCGACGCAGCGGGGCGCCGATTGGGTTTCCGCATTGCGCAACATCGGATCGGTCGACGTTACGGTAACGGTGGCGGCGACGACGGATAAAGGCGAGCGCCTGCTTGCCGAAGGGACAGTGCCGGCAAAGAACTTCGGCGAGGCGGTATTCAAGACAACTTCGAAGATCGTGCGCGTTGAAGTCGATCCTGACAAGCTGTATCCGCAGCTCGACTACGGTAACGACGTTATGCCGCGGACTAAAGACTTGCCGGATGCGCTGAATGAAGCTTCGCTGCAGTTGGGTGGACAAGACTTCCCGAAAGCGGAAGCGACTGCGCGGGCGATGCTTGCCGCCGCGCCGCGATTTCAGGAAGCGCGAATCCTGCTCGGCCGCGCGTTGCTGGGTGAAAACAAGCTCGAAGAAGCGGAACAGATCTTCCGCGCTGCGCTCGAAGAGCCGCTGCCGTTTGCGGCCACGCTTGCCTGGGCCAACATCGGTTTGGGCGAGATAGCGATGAAGCGCAATCAGGCGGCTGAAGCTGCGAAACGTTTCAACGACGCGGTGATTGCGAGTCGTGATTATCCTTCGTCGTTGGCTGCGCGTGCCGCGCGAATTCGGGCGGAAGCGGCCGCGAATAGTGCGCCGCCGATTGACGAGGCGGCGCGAACGTTCATCACGCAGTTTTCGCAGGCAGTGGTCAGCAACAAAAAAGCCGATCTCGACGCCCGCGTTGTTCCCGGCGAACTGGTGAGATTTGTTAACGCGAGTATCGGCACGGAGCTTTGGGACACGCGCGTGTTGCGCACCGAACAGCTCAATGCGAACCTGATCGCCGCGGACGTGTACATCAAAGCGAGCAAGCTCGGGAAAGCCGGCGAAGGCACGGCTGTGATGCTGCTGGCGCGCACGCCGAGTGGTCTGAAAGTTTCAGGTATCGAACTCTTCGAAGTGCGATGACCGTGATGGATGAAGCAGAGATTCAAAAGCGCGCTGCCCGCATCAAGCTGCTTGTAATGGATTGTGATGGCGTGCTCACCGACGGCCGGATCTGGATTCTCGAAAACAACGAGGACCAGAAAGCGTTCCACACGCGCGACGGCCTCGGTATCGACTTGTTGCATCGTGCCGGATTGAAGTCGGGCATAATCTCCGGACGCACCTCGAGCGCCCTCGAACGACGCGCTCAATCACTTGGCGTTTCATACTTGTGGCAGGGACGTGACGACAAGCGCCGGGCGTTTGCCGACACGTTGGCCCAGGCGCAAGTCACGAACGAAGAAGTGGCCTACGTCGGCGATGACCTGACGGATCTTCCGTTGATGAAGCAGTCAGGTTTGGCTATCGCGGTGGTGGATGCGGTCGCGGAAGTTAAGGCGCACGCACATTACGTCACCAAAGCGAAAGGTGGAAAGGGCGCAGTGCGTGAAGTCGTCGAGTTGATTTTGCAGGCGCAAGGTCGTTGGGACGACCTGGTGAAATCGTATTTGGTCTAACACCGAAAGGAGTTTTGCGGAGGTAGTTATGGCGGCACAGGTTGAGACATATCAATTCCAGGCCGAGACGAAGCAGTTGTTGGACATAATGATCCACTCGCTGTACACGACGAAGGAGATCTTCCTGCGCGAGTTGATTTCAAATGCATCCGACGCTCTCGATCGTCTCGGGTTCGAGTCACTCACAAATCCGGAGTTGACCGCTGAAGACTCTACAAAAGAGATTCGGCTCGAGGCTGACGCAAACGAGCGTACATTGACGATCAGCGACAGCGGCATCGGCATGAGTCGCGAGGAAGTCATCCAGCACATCGGCACGATTGCCAAGTCAGGCACGCGTGAGTTGCGGGAGAAGATGCGTGAGGGCGCGCCGACGAGTGCGCTCGAGGAACTGATCGGGCAGTTTGGCGTCGGCTTTTATTCGGCGTTCATGGTTGCCGATCGCGTCACGCTGGTCACGCGTCGCGCCGGCGAAAAGCTTGCGACTCGTTGGGAGTCGACTGGTGACGGTCAATACACGATCTCAGACGCGGAGAGGCCCACTCGCGGCACTTCGATCACGTTACACCTCAAACCGGTCGATCACGAAAACGGCATCGAAGATTACACCGATAAGTGGACGTTGTCGCGCATCGTCAAGCGGCACTCGGATTACGTCAACTATCCGATTCTTTTTGATGGTGAGACGCTGAACTCGATGAAGCCGCTTTGGACGCGGCCAGCGAGTGAGGTAAGCGAGAGCGAGTACGCCGAGTTTTACAAACACATCTCGCATGATTTCAGCGATCCGCTGTACCGCTTCGCCGCACGTGCGGAAGGATTGCTTGAATACCAGGCTCTGATCTTCTTTCCATCGATAGCTCCACACGATCTGTTCTATCACGGCTTCGAATCGGGGCTGCGGCTGTACGCGAAGGGCGTGCTGATTATGGAGCAGTGCCCGGATCTGCTGCCGCACTACTTGCGCTTCCTGAAAGGACTCGTCGACTCCGAGAACTTGCCGCTCAACATCTCGCGACAGATGTTGCAGCAGGACCGGCAGATCGCGCAGATCCGCAAATGGCTGACGAAGAAGTCGCTCGACGCCTTGCAGCATCTGTTCGACAAGGAGTTCGAGAAGTATGTCGAGTTATGGAAGCAGTTTGGACGCGCTTTGAAGGAAGGCGCCGCCACTGATTTCGACAATAAAGATCGGATCGTTTCGTTGTTGCTGTTTGAGTCGTCGCACGATGCGGAGAAGTTGACGACGTTGAAAGACTACGTCGGACGCATGCCGTCTGAGCAGTCGGAGATCTTTTATTTGACGGGTGAGTCGCGCACAGTGGTCGAGAACTCGCCGCACCTGGAGGCATTTAAGGCGAAGGGCTACGAGGTGCTTTATCTCGTCGATACGGTCGACGAGTTGCTGGTCCAATACCTGACGGAGTTCGAAGGAAAGCGGTTGAAGTCAGTCGGGAAGGGGACGGTGAATCTTGGTACCGAAGAAGAACGGGCGCAGCTCGAAGAGGAACTGAAAAAGGAGCAGGAAGAGAGTGCCGGGCTCCTGCAGTCGATTCAACAGCACCTGGACCAGTATCTCAAGCAAGTGAGGCTGACTAACCGGTTGACGAATTCGCCGGTGTGTTTGGTTGGCGGCGAGATGGACTTCAGCCCGCAGATGGAGCGACTGCTGCAAATGAGTGGCGGCGAGCGGCTCAAACAGAAGCGCATCATGGAGTTGAATCCGCGACACGAGATTGTCGTGAAGATGCGTGAGCGTTACGCCGGCAACGCTGACGATCCGAAGTTAGGCAAGTATGCAGAGTTGCTGTACGGGTACGCGCTGCTGGCTGAGGGATCGGATCTTCCCGACCCGCCGCAGTTCAATCGCCTGTTAGCGGAACTGTTGACCGACACATTAACCACGAATTGAGATTCGTGTTAATCTGTGGCCGCTTTCCAAGGCTGAGCGGGTGTGGCGCAACGGTAGCGCATCAGCTTCCCAAGCTGAGGGTTGCGGGTTCGAATCCCGTCGCCCGCTCCAGACTCTTACTTTTCACGCGCAACTCTCTCGCCAGTCAACGCGACTTCTGCGCGGCGGCAATTATTGTTTCCGCCTGATCGTTTTGCATAACCAGAGCGTCTAGTTTTGACTCTTCCATCCCGGCAATGCGTCCCAACAATCTTCTGGCGAAATTCGCATGACCGGCAAAGTGCCAACGGGCCATCTCAACCAGCGCGTCCATGGCTTCTTTACGAAGCTGCTTCAGGAGTTTTGGATCGCGTGATGCCGTCAGGTTGATCAGTAACCAGGCGCCCTTGTTACGGTCGACCCATTTGTCGGATTTAAGAAGAGCGATAAACGGCTTGGGAGATATCATGCCGGCCCGTTGCTGAGAAGAGCTTGCAATGACGCCGAGCGCCCTGACGGCGTTATTGCGAACACCCTCATCAGGATCGCGCGCAGCATCTGTAAGGTTGGCTATCTGGCGCGCGGAGACGTCGACGTACCCGAGAAACTGAGCGGCAATCGCCCGGTGTTCCGCATCGGAGGACGACAAAAGGACCTTGCGCAGCAGATCTTCGTTAGCTAACGCAAAGTCGCGGATCTGCAGTTCTTTTGCGCGAACCTCGGGATCGATGGAAAGCGCGTAACCATTGGAATGATCTTGTTGCGCGTGCCCGGCAAGAAGCGCCTTACGCGACGCGTCCTCAGTTTCCTGATTAAGCTTCAACGCCTCCACCGGCAACCGGTCTTCGCCCTTTGGCGCCGGTTTGTGTTGCAGTGCGACGCTCGAACTTCCGGCCACGCCGATATAAATCATGGAACGACCATTCTCATCACAGCACACACGCGCGATGTCGGTCGCGGGTTTACCCGTCAGGGATCGAATCGCTTGATGAATCCTTGATTTGTAAGCGTCCCAGTCGGATTGCTCAACAGATTCGCCCGGTTGGATTGGCAAAACAGCCCTCAGCTTCACCACGTCCAGGTGTCCGTAACCAAAGAAGTCGATCTCAGCGATCGTTTTCATCGCGTTAGTTTGCGAAAAAACGACAGGGGAACCTGGTAGGAACACAAGGTACAGCGTGATCGTGAACAGTGTCTTGCACTTCATTTCCTGGACATTGTAATGCTAAAGCCGCGGATTCCTATGAAACCCGCGGCTTAAAATCGAACTACAAACCCGAATTCATCGCACAGTGTTCCTTGCGACCCATCACCCAGTTCTGTTGGATCAGGTAGTCGCGTCCGCCGAGCCTCAGATTGGCGCGGGCGCCGTTCGTGGTCGAGTAGGTTGGTCCAAATTGCCCGACGCACTTGGACGCGTTCTCCAATCCGTACCTGTCAAACCACGCACCGCCCGTCGGGTTCGTTATCACGCGACTCAACAACTGGGCCAGCGTCGACACCATCGCGTCTGCGGCGAGGTTGTTGTTCGGAGTAGGTAACTGAACTCCGTTCGAAAAGAATTGTGACGCTGCGACAAGGGGACACCGATTCGGATTGCCGACAAATGCATAGCGTGTGTCCGAACCAAGGGCCATGCCTCTTCCATGGATCGGAAGTGCTGAAGGCACACAGAGACCCGTCGAGACCGAACTCACGTCGGCTGATGCGATTACCAGCCAGATTCCTCCCGGATCCTGCGGCAGACCATTGGTGACGAGTTGATTCTCGACGATCTCGGCGATGTCCGTCGATGTGAGTTCCAGACCCTGCGAATACTGATCGTAAACCTGACCCGCGAATAAAGTCGCACCGCTGGGAGCTTGACCAACGCCATTCGCGTACATGGCGTTGATTTGGAAGTATGGCGAGCCGCCAACATTCGACAGGAAGTCGGTTACGATTTGCTGCGTCGCGGTGTTTCCGTTGCCGCAGATTTCATCCCAACATCCGTACCAGATTACGTACACGTCGGGCACGCCCGCCATGATTGGTCCATTGTGGTAGGCCATCTTGCTGTCAGTCTTGACGCCCTTGTCGGTTTGGCCGGCCGGTGCGTTTTGGCCGAAGACAGATAGCGCGCAAAGAGCCACGGTTAAGGCGAGCATTATCGAGTAAGTATGTTTGCTTCTCATTTCAAGTCTCCTTACATTGAGCGTTGTTATCCTTCGTCCCTGCCGCGACCAGCGATCTGACACAGACGACTAGTGAGCCATTCGCAGTTTCGCGGTAATGAATCGAACCGGTTTCGACCAGCCGGTAGATCGTTCGAGTTGGCACGTGTGACAAAACGGCGGCATGGTCCGGCGGCAGCATGATTGCGTCAGACGTGGGACAGTCGCCGCAGAGCGCGGGCAGCGAACCGCTAGCGGTCCTGATGGCGTAGAACTCGTGAATCTCAACCGTCTTTTCAGTCCTGCGTGTTTTCTTCACGACCTGTCTCCCGTTATCCACCGGACGGTTTATTGCCGTCGTTACCAGCCGACCCTATAATTGGCGAGCTTTTTGGAGGTTGCGCTTCGCGAACCGCCCGCTTTTCTCGCCAACCGCGCCGACGTTAGTCTCGTGTGCTTTAAAAAGTCTTTTGAGTTTTCTTAAGTTGCGCTGAAAAAGCTCTTACCGCCGGTCTTACAGAATTCTTACAGCGCTTATGCTTTGGCCTGACAATCACTTATATGAATTCGGGCCGTTTGTGCTGGACGCGCGCAGTCGGATACTGCTGCGTGAAGGCGTCACCGTCCGGCTCACTCCGAAGGCTTTCGAGACGCTGCTGGTCCTCATTCAGCACGGCGTGCAGGTGGTCGACAAGGAGCAACTGTTGAAGGAGGTGTGGCCGGACACCTTCGTCGAAGAGGGCAGCCTTTCGCGGAACATACACGAGCTTCGGAAGGCGTTGGGTGACGATCCCGCCCAGCCGAGTTACATCGAAACGATTCCAAAACGCGGTTACAGGTTCCTCGCGCCTCTCCGTGTATCGGCGATCGCAGAAGCCGGGCAAAGCACTTCCCTCGTTGGTGGGGAAATGACCGTCATCGAGAAACACACGTTTGCGCGGGTGTTGAGTGAAGAGTTTGAAGGATCGGACTTGCCCGCGGAGGTCAATCAGCAAGCTGTGCGTCCTGCGTTGACGGGCGCCACAACGCAAAACAGGAAACGCGTTTTTGTAGCCGTCGCAGTGCTGGCTGTGTTGCTAGCCGTTTCCGTTACCGTGGTTATTTATCTGAAACGCCGGCGTGTCTCGCCCGCACCTGGTCGCGCGCACGGAGCACGCTGCTGAGATTGACCAAGAACAACGCATCGGATGACGGGCCAGCGTGGTCGCCCGATGGCAGTCGTATAGCCTTCTCGAGCAATCGCGACGGGAAGTCTGAGATCTATCTGATGAACACGGATGGATCGAATGTGAAACGGCTGACTAACAACCTCTCCGACGACTATGGTCCAAAGTGGTCTCCCGACGGCCGCAAGATGCTGTTCGACAGCGAGCGAGACGGGAATAAAGAAATTTATGTAATGGATGCCGACGGCGGTAACCAGACGCGCCTGACGAATAACACCGCGACTGATAGCGGGACGTCCTGGTCTCCTGATGGAAGTCAGATCGCCTTTGCCAGCAACCGCGATCACGCCAATTTTTATAATTTCGATATCTATCTGATGAATGCGGATGGCTCGAATGTCAGGCGAATCGTGGATGATCCTGAATATGACGCGGAACCGAGGTGGTCACCCGATGGTAAGCAGATCCTTTTCGTCACTGGAAGAACCGGTAACTTCGATCTCTTCGTGATGAATGCCGACGGCACCGCACCGCGAAACCTGACAGCGGACTATGACAAGAACGACGGCGCAGCGGCGTGGTCACCTGACGGCAAGAACATCGCTTTTGTCCGCAGCGTTCAAGGCAAAGAGCAGATCTTTGTCATGAATGCGGATGGTAGCAATCTCAAACGGGTGACCAACAACCAATCAAATAACGGCCGGCCTGCGTGGTCCCCGGACGGATCTCAACTCGTTTTTCAAACGGACCGCGACGGTAACTCTGAGATATCAATCATGAACGTCGACGGCGAGTTGCTCCAGCTTACCGCTGATCCGGCCGACGACCTCGAACCCGACTGGTCCCCCGACGGAAGCAAGATCGCGTTTTCGAGCAACCGTGCGGGCATGCATCACATTTACTTCGTGAACGCTGATGGAAATTCGCTCACGCAAATCACAAACGCGAACGCGAACGATAGTGAACCGGCATGGTCGCGGGACGGCAAACGAATCGCGTTCGTGCGTACGACGGACTCAAACCCGGATGTCTACGTGGTGAATGCTGACGGCAGCAATGAGACGAGATTGACATTTGATCCCGGCATCGACATGTCTCCCACGTGGTCACCCGACGGAAAGGTCTTCTTTACCAGCAACCGCGAAGGTAAGCGTGAAATATATGTGATGAACTCAGACGGCAGCGGTGTGCGCAGGTTCACCACCATCGGTGCGAAATCGGCCGCCTGGTCGCCGGATGGTAAGAAGATCGCGTTCCTGAGTCTCAGCCAGGAGACGAATAACACGTATCACTTGTGGCAGGTGTTTGTTGCGGATCCTGATGGCGGCAACGTCAGGATGGTGACGAAGGATCCGCCAAGCACGTTCAGTCCATGCTGGTCCGCCGATGGGACCAGCATCGCTTTTGCGGTCGATAATTTCGCGGCTACGTCAAACATTTTTCAGATCGATCTGAATGGGGGCAATCGCAAGCGCTTGACCGCCGGACCCAAGGCCGACGATCAGCCGGCCATCTCGCCCGACGGTTCTAAGCTCGCGTTTCAGAGTAATCGCAACGGTAACTATGAGATCTACGTAATGAATCTCCGCTGATCGTTTATTGGCTTCTGCCGCCGAAAACATATCCGACGTTTATAGTGGCGCGAAAAGTCGGTTGCCGGCCCACTCGAACCTCGGGTGATACGAATAGTCTGTCCGTCACGAATACCTTCACCCCGCCGCCGACGCTTGCGCTCCAGGTATCAAATGAAGTGTCAAAAACCCGCGTCGTGCCGGTGAAGTCGGTGTCAACAAATCTGCCTTTATGATGAAGATAGCCGCCGCCGGCAATGCCGTAAACGACAGCGCGTTCCGTCGGGTCTGTAAAATCCCACGCGACATTTGCCGCCACAAGTTGATCTCGATCGTTTTCCCCGTGCCACAGGTATAAATACTCAGGCTCGATACTGAGCCGCTTCGTAACATAAACGCGCACCGAGCCGCCCACGGTCTGGTGATCGTCGTCCTCACCGAAGACGACGCCCCCGTAGATGACCTTGGCTTCGATCTTGGGTCGCGTGAGTTGTTGACCCTGGGCGAGGGAAGGAGTAAGGCAAGCCATCATGACGACACCTACTGCCAACACGTATTTCCTCGCGGCCACCATTCGCTGGTCCAACCATTTCGAAGGGATCATGCTGTTCGCTCCTGCCGAAAGATAAACGCGCGGTGGCTTGGGCAAACGGCATACCCGCTGGATTTGTTAGCGAAAGTGTGAGAATCGACTGGACCACCGATCCTTGGGTGGCGGTAAGGTGCTCCAATCGAAAGAAGAAGCTGACTCGGTTAGTTAGGCGCGATCATCACCTTGATCGACTCGCGCTCGTCCATTGCGCGGTAACCATCCGGCACGCCGTCGAGGTTCGTGACGCGGTCGAACACGCGGCCCGGTTCTATTTTGCCGTCGAGCACGTCTGGCAGCAGCTCGTCCATGTAGGCACGCACCGGCGCTGGACCACCGGCGATGGTGATGTTGTTTTGAAATGTTTCGACTGCTGAGGGAATCGTTTCAGACTGTGGTACGCCGACCCTGCCGACCGCGCCGCCGCGACGCGCTACGTTGACGGCTGTGAACATCGACTGTTCGTAACCGACACATTCGAGAACGGAGTGCGCGCCTAAGCCGCCGGTCAGTTCGCGTACGCGTTCGATTGCTTCATCGCCGCGCTCGCTCACCACATGGGTTGCGCCAAACTCTCGCGCCAGTGCGATGCGATCGGGATGACGGCCCATGATGATGATCTGCTCTGCGCCGAGACGTTTCGCGGCGATAACTCCGCAAAGACCCACCGCGCCGTCTCCGACCACCGCCACGATACTGCCTGGCCCAACGCGCGCGCCGAGTGCCGCATGATGACCGGTGCCCATTACATCTGACAGCGTGAGTAGCGATTGGAACAACGCTTCATCCTCGCCGGTTGGTACTTTGTAAAGCGTTCCGTCAGCCAAGGGCACACGCAGGGCCTCGGCTTGCGCTCCAGGAATCTCTTCGTTGCCGAAGTAGCCGCCGTGGATACACGCGGTTTGCAATCCTCGGCGACAAAATTCACAGGTGCCATCAGACCAGGCGAACGGCATGATGACAAAGTCGCCTTTTTTCAACGTACGAACGTGGGCGCCGGCTGATTCGACAACACCGATCGCCTCATGACCCATGACGCGACCCGTTTCGCTCGGCTCCATTGATTTGTACGGCCACAGATCGCTGCCGCAGATGCAGGCACGCGTGACGGTTACGACGACGTCAGTCGGATTGATGATCGCGGGATCGGGCACATTCTTGATTTGCACGTTGCCCGCGCTATACATGACAGTTGCTCGCATATGATGACCTCTGCTGTGTCCGTACCGCACGGAACGCACTTAGTGTTTAGGGTCAGGGGTTGACCGCTACGGGGCGACAATCACACGGAAGCGAAGGCTATTTGTATGCGGAACAGTTTAGCGAAGCGGGTAGGATAAGTCACTTTATGCGGCGCGCGACTCGATGTTAGAAGTTACGTTTCTCGAACTCCATCACGTGGGTATAGGAACGGGAGTGAATGCAGTGGACAGTTTTCCCTTCGCGCCACAGTATCTCAACGTAGTACTCGTCGTTAACGGGATGGTAAATCTGATAAACCGCGCGCTGGTCGGTTAGCACTCCTTTACTGTTTACCTTGGGTGAGCGGTCATAGACGGTGAGCGCGTGGCTCAATCTCTCATTGAAAGCGTCGCGCGCCTCAGCATCCGAGTTGTATGTGACGTAGCTCTTTGACGTTTGGATGAAATACGACGAGCGGTAGCTGGTGCCGGAGCTGTTTCGTCCGCACGCGATTGATTCAGCGTAGAAGCGAATGGGCGAGATACCAACGCCGACGACGAAAGTAAAGATCGCAATCGCGACGTAGCAAATGTGTTTCATAGAGATTCTCCGGACGTTTACACTGCGATGTCCCGGAGTCCGTTCCACATTCTTCTACCGCACGTTACGGAAAATGTACAGGTTGCGAGTCATTTCGTGGTGATGGATGCGATCAACGACTTCAGGTTCTTTAGCGACGGTTTGAATGATTCGTCAGTGAAGCTGTTGAGCAATCGCTCTTGTTTCCTGAGATAGTTCTGGAGGGCGGTGCCCTTCAGATCCGGAGGCGGAGTTTTCGTGGCGTCGATGCCTTTCGGAAGAGAAGGATGCGTGATAGCCAAACGCGCCGCGACGTAATACTTGCCGTCGTTCGTTAAGCCCTGGAAATCACACGTCAGCTCTTCGTTGTTGAGGGGCGTGGCCACGACGTCCTGCGAGTACTGCGTCAGAAAGAGAACGCCTTTGCCGGTCTTGAAATCGAGATATTGAACTTTGCTCTGGACCGTTCCGCCGGCGTTGTTGAATGGTACGTCGTTCAGGTCCTTGTCGAAGTCGAACTTCGGCGGATGTCTCGCCAGCAGTTTCTTCAGCTTTGTCGCGGCCTCGTGAATGTACGGATACGACTTCGCATAGTTGGCGACGGACGTATCGGTCAGCGGAATAATGCAGATCGTGCTGTACGCGGGATAGAAGTAGCGCGGTCCCTGGTCCAACGCCGGCAACGGACGTTTGTCTTCGAGTCTGTAACATGAATGCGCGGGCGCTTCAGTCGGGAGGTCGCCTTCCTGCACCACAGCTTTCTCCACGCTCTCGATCTCGATCTTTCCGTAATCGGCTGCGTTGTACACGAACGGAACTTCGTTTGGTTTCGCTTCGCGTACATTCGGCTCCCGCTGAGCAAAGGTTGCGAAACAGGCGACGGTGATCACGACGCCGCTTAGAATGCGCATTTTGTTTTTCATGAGTTGTATAAGTCCTGCAAAGCGGAACGAATGTCGGGAAAGCGAAAATCAAAACCTTCTTCCTGCAAACGCCGCGACACACAGTAGCGGCCATAAAGCGCCAGATCGGGGTCGGAACGCAGAATCAACGGCGCCGCAAGTCGGACCATCCAACCGGGCGCCGGTAGACCAATCGGCGCGCCCAACGCCCTTCTCATCTCACGCATAAACTCCACATTGGAAACCGGGTTTGGCGCTGTAGCGATGTATGGGCCATGCATCGACTCATCGGATATCGCGCGCTCGAACAGACGGTCCATGTCTGCTTCGTGAATCCAACTGATGCCCTGGCGGCCGTGGCCCACTGTTCCGCCGAGACCCAAGCGAACAATCCTGCTTAGTTGACGCAAGGCGCCGCCGTTCTTTCCTAGTACGAAACTGGTGCGTAGCACGACTTGCCGCATCGACGACGGTGCAGCGCGAGCAAACGCCTGTTCCCACTCGCGTCCGACGAACGGCGCAAGGCCCCAACCAAACGAAGACTCCTCATCGCAAACTACTTCCGGCGGATCGCCGTAGATGTGCGCCGTCGACATCTGGACCCAAACGCGGGGCAGCTTCGTCACGGATTGTAACGCGCTGCCGAGCACTTGAGTCGACTCAACTCGAGAGCGCAGTATCTCGTCACAATGATCGGGAGTCTTCACGCAGTCGACCGTGCGTCCGGCGAGATTCACCAGCGCAGTGGCGCCGTCGAGATGCCGCACCCAGTCACTGACTTTCCGCGCATCCCAAACAGCATGATGCCAGCGAACACCGTTTGCGCCGGCATGCCGCGACATCACCACGACCTCCCATCCCAACTCCGTCAGATGTCGAGCGAGATTCTGCCCGAGAAATCCCGTACCTCCAGCAATCACCACGCGACCATTCGTTGTCATGCTCGTCTCTCGTGTTGCTGTTCGTTCATAAAGAGCGCGTCTGCCCATTGGAGCGGCGGGGGCAAGGCGATACCGGCGAACTCCAAATGTATAACGCGTCGCGGGCGAGCGGAGGTCGCTTTTCGCGAGGCATGCAGAGTTAGAGGACGAAATAGAAGGACATCTCCGGCGTTGACATTACACAGGTGCGTGCCGAGTCGCCTCGCTGTTTCACCCGCGGCGTTCGCGGGGATGCGTCCGAGGTGATGTGAGCCCGGTGAGACCAACAAAGCTCCGTTCGCTTCATCAGCCGCATCGAGATGCACTCGCACGTTGAGCATACGTTGCAGAACCTCGACTGGCGGCTGAACGTGCGGCGTTCCATCCTTTGCAGACCACGAATCAAAGCCCTCGATTGCAACTCGCTGCTGCACCGCGATTGCCAGATCCTGATGCCACGCGACCTGCCAGTTCGCCGCTTCGTTTTTGTTGAAGAGAATCGACCGTACTAGTCTGGCATCTTTCCCCAGCACCAATTCGACAATCCGGCGGATCATTGGTGATTGCGCCAGGCGCCCGATACTGTCGAGCTTGCGCGTCACATCGCGGACGCCGGCCACTGAAGGCGAGAACAATTGCTGAATGCCGCGGATTAGCTCAACCCTAAGCGCCTCGTCAACCACGCCCGGAACGATCGCAAATCCCGCTCGCTCAAGCTGGCTCAACATTGTTGCAGATTGCATTTCGACATTCACAGGAAAGGATCTGGTCCAATCGTGGCTAGTATATCCTCATTCAACCTCCGGGGCCCGCATGAGATCAGGTATCATGCGGTTCACGATGAAACCGAAACATCAATATTCCTTCCCGATACTCGCGTTAACGCTGCTACTCGCAGTCAACTGCCTGGCTCAGGATGGAGTCTCGACGAAGGTCGACGAGTACGTGCGGGCGGAGATGAAATCGCAGCAGATACCCGGCGTCTCCGTCGCGGTCATCAAGGACGGACAAGTCATTCTCGCCAAGGGTTACGGATTCGCGAATGTCGAACATCAAGTACCGGTGAAGCCCGAAACAATTTTCCAATCAGGCTCGATGGGCAAACAGTTTACCGCCACCGCCGTCATGATACTGATGGAAGAAGGCAAACTCGCGCTCGACGATAAGCTAAACAAATATTTCCCCGATGCGCCTGAAGGCTGGCGCAAGATCACCATCCGCCATCTACTGACGCACACGAGCGGCATGACCGACTATCCGCCAGGCTTCGACTTTCGCCGCGATTACACCGAAGACGAACTTTACGAACGCGCCAAAGCGATTCCACTCGCGTTCCAACCCGGCGACAAGTGGAGTTACAGCAACCTCGGTTACGTGATGCTCGGCATCCTGATCCATAAAGTAAGCGGCAAGTTTTACGGCGACTTCCTTGAGGAGCGTGTCTTCAAACCGTTGAATATGTCTACCGCACGCATCATCAGCGAAGCAGACATCATTCCCAATCGCGCGGCAGGCTATCGTGTCGACAAAGACGGCCAACTGAAGAATCAAGCGTGGGTCTCGCCCTCACTCAACACGACCGCTGACGGCGCTCTCTACTTCAACCTCTACGACATGATCAAGTGGGACACCGCACTCTACACGGAGAAGGTCCTGAAACGATCCAGTCTCGAACAAATGTGGACTCCCGTAAAACTCAACGACGGCAAGACATTCAACTACGGCTTCGGCTGGGCCATCGGCGAGGTAAAGGGGCATCGTTTCGTCGAGCACGGCGGCGCCTGGCAGGGATTCAAGTCGCAGATCATTCGTTACATTGACTACAAGTTCACCGTAGTTCTGTTTGCCAACCAGGCGCGCACGAACCAGTCGAAGTTGGCCCACGGCGTGGCGGCGTTATTCAATCCTGAACTGGCGCAGTAATCCAGCAACGATTGCCCGGCAAACAGAACGGTGGCACAATCGCTTCGCCCACTCTCCCGAAACTTGAGCTGGTTTCCGTAAAATCCCCGACCACCAGCGAAACAAATTGCACCGTTCGCGGTGAAGGCAGGGAACTGTCGCGTGCGCCTACAGGGGGAAGTATGAATAACCGGACGATAATGGTCGTCGAAGACTACGACGACACCCGCGTGCTCTTGAAAACAGGGCTCGAACGACTCGGGTACAACGTGCTCGAAGCATGCAACGGACAGGAAGCCGTGGACATCGCCGACCGCCAGCATCCCGATCTGATCCTGATGGATCTCGATCTGCCGATCCTCGACGGTATCGCGGCAACCCAGTGCATCCGTCAAAAGCCGGAGCTCGAAGGCGTTCCGATCGTCGCAGTCACCGCCTATCCGATGTCTTACTCACACGTCAAAGCATTTGCGAAAGGTTGCGACGAGTACATGCGCAAACCAATCGACATGGCGGAGCTCGAAGAACTCGTGAATCGCTATCTCCGGGAAGGCTAATTCAAAGAGACAAAGCGAATCGATTTCGCTATCATTGCGCCATCCTCAGTCCTTGAAAGGCGCGCTCACTATGATCTCCTCGACGTTAAAGATCGCCGGTTGCGTGTTCGCCGTTTCCCTCATCGTTCACGCTCAAAACCCAGCGCAGAAAACACGGAGCGGTGCCAGCACGATTAGCGGCAAAGTGACGCTGAAAGGCGATGGACTGCCGGGGATCACGGTCGGCGCGCGCCCCCAGTCAAACGGGCGACCAGTTTCGCCACTGGTGACGACCACCGATCAGGACGGCAACTACCGCATCTCGAATGTGCCGGCGGGACAATATGACGTGATGACCGCCGCTCCGCAGTTAGTGCCGACAGCGCGTGACCAATCGAAACGACTGATCGTCGGTGAAGGCGAGACGATCGAGAACGTCGACTTCACCCTGATACGCGGCGGGGTGATAACCGGAAAGGTAGTGGATAGCGACGGGCGTCCCGTCGTTGAAGAGAACGTTGAAGTTTCGGTGTTCGAACCCGCGAACCCGGATATGTATAGGAACGTTGTCATGGCGGGTGGGACTGACGACCGCGGTATCTACCGCATCTTTGGTGTGGTGCCCGGCAAGTACAGAGTCGCCGCCGGCACACGCGAAGACGGGATGCAGTACGGCCGTGGACGCGGCGGTATTTTTTACTCGCAAATGTTTTATCCGTCGGTTAGTGAACCTTCCAAGGCTACGGTGATCGAAGTTGGCGAAGGAAGTGAAGTGACAAACGTCGACATCACACTTCGGCGCGTACAATCCGGCTTCACAGTTACAGCGCGAATTGTCGACTCGGAGACGGGCCAGCCGATCGCCGACGCAAGATGCGGTTTGGAAAAGTTTCGCGAGAACGGAAGCTTCGCGCAGAGCGGCATGCCTGCGAACCGGTTCGGCGAGGTCAGGCTCGAGCACGTTTCCCCGGGAAAGTATGCGTTGTTCCTTGAGCCGACACCTCCGCGCGCCGTTTACGCCGAACCGGTGCGATTTGAAGTTGTGGACCAGGACGTCAAGGATCTCGTCCTCAGAGTCTCATCCGGAGGCAGCATTGCGGGAACGATCGTTTTCGAGGGCATGGACGAGAAGGTGGCGCGCGCGAAGATGGCGGAAGTCATGTTGTTTGCGCAGATCATGAATCCGGAAGGGGAACACATGAGCGGCGGCTCCGCGCCTGCGGCAGTGGTAAGCCCCGACGGCACCTTCACTGTGAACGGCTTGCGCGCAGGTACGCTCTTTTTCTCGATATGGACGCAGCACAGAGGCCCGACGAGCGAGTACGAAGTTACTCGCGTGGAACGCGACGGTGTGGTCCAGCCCAATCTGCAAATCAAAGCACGCGAGCAAATCAAGGGTGTGCGTTTGATTGTGAGATCGCGCAGCGGACGCATTAGCGGCGTCTTGAAGGTCGAGAATGGGAAGCTTCCAACTTCACGGGTATACATCTCAGCCAAGAGAGTTGGAGAAGAGAATTACGAGATTGGGTTGCAATTGGACGATCGCGGTCGCTTTGTGTCAGACGCGCTCGCGGCAGGTGTTTACGAGGTGCGAGTGTTTGCGTATGTCGACGGCACGCGGCCGCCGTTACAGACGAAGCAGCAGGTGGTTGTTAACGACAACCAGGTGAGCGAAATAACGCTGACGCTTGATCTGAAGACTGGTCCCGAGGATGACGACGACACACCGTGATCGGGCGATCAGCGGGTTTAGACACGAAAGGGGGTGGCCCAACTGTAAATCGGGCCACCCCTTTTTTGTGTCTTCGTGAGATTACCGGCGACGACGCGGGGTAGTCCTACGCAATCTGCGGATCTCCTGTTTGAGCTCCTGGATTTCTTTCTGTTGCTCCTTGATCGCATTCAGCATGGTCCAGATGATCGGATCATTATTGACCATCAGGTAACCCTGACTGTTTGCGGTCACGGCTTCCGGGATCACTTTCTGAACGTCCTGCGCGCCAAAGCCGACGTGCTCACCCTCGTTTGGCAGACCGAGCGCGTTCTTGGTCTTGTATTCATAACGCACCGGCTGAAGTTTCATCACGGCGCTCAATCCAGTTGTGAATGGCGACTTGATGTTCTTGAGGCGTTTGTCTGAGAACGTTGCCCACGAACCGCCACCCACTTTGCTGGCGTTCCCGTTCACCGAGAGCATCTGATCGGGTGCACTTGTACCAATACCGACTCTGCCGGCGGCGCCAACATCAACGAAAACGTTTCCGAAATTTGTACCTGTCCAGTATCCAAATCGTAGATAGTCGCTGGCCGCACTTGCACTGAAAAAGCCGTATTCTGAGATTGCGCCATCCGTGGAGGAGATTAGCAGGCCATTGGTGCTGCCGGCATCAACGCCACCAAAAATATGCATCTTCCCGGCCGGACTTGCTGTATTGATGCCAACGTTGCCACTGGCTGCGATGTCCACCGAGCTGGTCGGTGCGCCCGGACGAACGCGGAACGGCAGGCGCGAACCGCTGGTGACGTCGCGAACGAAGAAGTTCGCTTCATTGGCGCCAATGTCCCACGTTTGCGCTGTAAAACCGCCGCTGTTGTTTTGCTCGAGTCGAATTGCCGGCGTGTCGGTTGTGTTGACATGCATGTCGAGCACGGGCGTGGCTGTGCCGAGACCAACGTTACTGTTGCTCGCGACTCGCAGTGAATTCGCAGCCGCACCGGAGTTCACGGCAAACACGAGCGTTCCAGTTTCGGAGTTGCCACTGGCGCCTTGATCGACGAAGCCGAGAAAGTTTGCGCCGCCGCTGCCCGAATCGTTTGCGCGGATTTGCCAATTGTTGTTCGGAAAACCGGCTGACGTGCTGGTGTCGTCGAACTGAATGCGAACGTTGTTTTCTTTGACCCGGATCGTGTCAAACCCGAAATTCTCGCCGTCGACACAATCAATACCGACGCAAGCGCTTCCCTGAACGATCAGGTCATCGGCGATAACAAAGTCGAAGAAGTTGACAAAGGCCGCGTGATTGCGACGGATTCTGACGTTCGCGCGGCCGGAAGTTGTAACGACTGCCGGCGTTGCCGGAGCTGCGGGAATTGATTGAGGCTGCAGCGCAGCACTGCGACCCGGAGTTTCCAGTACGCCAGGTGTGACAACCGCGCCGTTCAATACTGAAAAGCCGCCTGATTGGACCAGGGGCGTCGACAACTGCCCGCGTCTGCGCAAGTCGCGTTTGACGTCAGTCTCGTTGCCTTTCTCGCGGGCCGTCTTCAGCGATTCTTTTACGTCGGAACTGAAGCTCGGCGTTAGCCGCAGTTCGTAAGTGTACTGGCCGTCGAGCAGTCGTTCACCTTTCGAGTTTATGAGGCTGAACTCGGGTGCCACACCACTCTTGAATTCTTTGGTGTAACTTACGTCGTCGGGTCCGATGACGCTCAGAGTCACGCTGGCGTAGGTCGCTTTAATGTCCCACCGGACGCCGGTTCCGGTGCTACTGACAGAGGCGAAGTCGCCTGATTGGCCCAGTGCGGAGACACTGAGGCAGGCGATTGCAAACACAATACTCAACATCGAAGGTAGGTAATTTCGGTTCGTCATGTGATAAGCCTTCCTTTAGTCGGCAGAACGCTGCCGAGATGATTGGCGAGTGGACTAAGGAGACCCCCTCGAATCGGGAGGAGAGAGCGTCCTTAAAGCGGCGCGAGGTAGAAACTGGACACATGCGTATACCAGCGACGCGCGCGATGTGTCAAGAATTTTAGTGATGATGGTGTAACCAACAGATTTTTAGTAACGATGGACGAAAGCAAAGTCTGAACGCCGGAGGCATTAGCTAACGCCAGCCCAGGGTTGTTTCAACCCTGGGCTGGGTATGCCGATCCGTTTAACTCTGAAGGAGTTCCTATAGCAAGTCGAACACTTTCAGTGTTTGTTCTGCTTTGGACTTTACCCCAGGGTTGAAACAACCCTGGGCTGGCATTAGCTAACGCCTACGGCGTAGGCAGAATTAGATTGAACGCGAACGGTAACGCCTACCGTACGCGGAAATCGGTTGAACCCGAAATGGTAAACGCCTACCGTACGCGGAAATGGGTTGAACCCGAATGGTAAACGCCTACCGTAACGGAATTGGTTGAATACCGAACATAACTGGCGCATACTCTCGCCGGTTGGGCCTGGCCCTCATCAGACCGGTCAGCGGAGGCGAAGATGAAGATCCTTTTGCTGTTCCTGATTGTCCTTAACCTTCTGGCTTTCGTTCAAACGCAAACCCCGGCAAACGACGAAGCCTCGCCGATGAGTGTTTCGAATTACAAGTGGTCGCGTGCGCGACAAACAGTTGAAGCACCGACAACGGAAGCCACCAACATGCCCGTGCGACAGGTGATACCGCAAAACAAAACCTTCGCCCGCAACGCGCGCATCAACGATCCTCGCGGCGCCAGAGATCCGAACCAGGACACAATCGACGGCCGCGCCGAAGCGATCGAGAAGAGCGTGCAGGAGGCGCGCAAACCCAAGTCGGAACCGCGCGACGGCTTCGCCTATCGCATCAAAGTCAAAAACAGTTCAACAAAAGTGGTCGAGATCGTTTTTTGGGAATACCAGTTCACTGAAGCTCAGAACCCGGACGTCCTCGCGCGCCGGCAGTTTTTGTGCGGCGTCAATATCCATCCCGACAAGGACAAAGAGCTTGAAGGTTTCAGTCTCTCCGGACCAAGCGACGTCGTCAGCGTCGCCGCTCTCGCAGATAAATCACGTTTCAAAGAGAACGTGCTGATTAATCGCATAGAATACTCAGACGGTTCGATCTGGCAGCGAAAGGGTTGGCACCTCGCGGAGGTGAAAACAACCTACGATCGTGTCTTGCGAGAGCCGTGGGTGCCTGGTCAGTGCAAGGGGCTGTAAACACACAAGCGCATGAATCCTCGTCAGTCTCAGAGGTCAAGGGTCCTCATTATCGACGACGAATGGCAGATTAGAAGTCTGCTCGTCGATCTCCTGGGCACGGTTTATCACTGCTCCGAAGCGAGCTCCGCCGAAGACGCTCTCGCCGCGCTCTCTCACGAAAGTTTCGACCTCGTAATCAGCGACATCGACATGGGCGGGATGAGCGGTCTCGAACTGGTGCCGCGAGTTCATTCGCTGGCGCCGGACACGGTCGTCGTGATGATCAGCGGCAACCAGGACATCGAGTTTGCGATCAAGGCATTGCGCGTCGGCGCCTTCGATTACATCACGAAGCCGATCGATCTGCGTCACGTAGAAGCGTCGGTCGAACGAGCGCTGAAACACAGCAGCCTGCTGAAAGAGAAGCGGCTTTACAAGGAACAGATCGAACATCTCTTGCAGCAACGGACCGCCGAGGTCGATTGGCTCGCTTACTACGACACGGTAACGCAGCTTCCGAATCGCGCGTTGTTCGAAGACCGGTTGTCGCAGGCGGTGGCGATCGCGCGCGCGAAAGACGAATCGCTGGGCGTGCTGTTTATTTCACTCGATCAGTTCAAGAAGGTAAACGACTCGTTGGGACACAGCCCCGGCGACAGTTTGCTGCGCGAGTTTGGCGAACGTTTGAAGAGCTGCATCAGCAAGTCAGACACGGTGGCGCGTTTTGGCGGCGATGAGTTTGCGCTGTTGCGAACGCATATCGACGGCACCAAAGACATCATGGAAACGATCGGCATGCTGACGCAGGTGCTGAAGTTTTCGTTCGATCTGCCGGGTCACGAGGTTTATGCGACGGCGAGTGTCGGTATCAGTCTGTTTCCGTTCGACGGCGACGACAGTCACACGCTGCTGAAGAACGCTGGCGCCGCGCTGTACAAAGCGAAGAAATCGGGCGCGGCGAATTACCAGTTCTTCACGTCGGACATGCACGAACTAGCGACGCGGCGTCTGGCGCTGGAAACGAACCTGCGCCGGGCAATTCAAAACGAGGAGTTTCTGCTTCATTACCAACCGCGTGTGTCCGTCGATTCGCTGGCGATCACGGGTGTCGAAGCGCTGGTGCGCTGGCAGCATCCGCAACTCGGTCTCGTCTCGCCTTCAGAGTTTATTCCGCTGGCGGAAGACACCGGGTTAATCGTGCCGATCGGCGAATGGGTGTTGCGCGAGGCGTGCCGGCAGAGCCAGGAGTGGCAGGAACGCGGGTTTGCGCCGATTCAGATGTCGGTCAATATTTCGGCGCGGCAGTTTTACGAACGCGACTTGTCTGAAACCGTCATTCGAATTCTCGACGAGACAAACCTGCCGGCGAAGCTTCTCGATCTGGAGCTGACGGAGAGTTCGATCATGCAGAACGCCGAGTTTGCGGCGGGCGTGCTGAACTGTTTGAAGAGCATGGGCATCAACATCTCGATCGACGATTTCGGCACTGGGTTCTCTTCGCTCGCTTCGTTGAAGCGCTTGCCGATCGACGTGCTGAAGATCGATCAGTCGTTTGTGAGAGACGCGACGACGGATCCCGACGATGCGGCGCTCGTGATGGCCATCATCACGTTGGCCCACAACCTGCGTTTGAAAGTGATTGCGGAAGGCGTAGAAACAGCGGAGCAACTTCGTTTCCTGCAGTTACTCCGCTGTGATGAGATTCAGGGTTATTTCTTCAGCCGTCCTCGTACGGCCGACGATCTCGTTTCGCTGTTCGATACCAGCTTCCCGAAAGTCGTCACTTAATTCGCGTGAAACTCGAATCGTGCGACGTCTGATTCGCCGAGTATCACTGTATCGCCGGCGTTCAGCGACGTTTCCGTCACTCGCGGTGAACGAGGATCGTTGACGAACGTCCCGTTGCGCGAGTTCTGATCTTCGATCACGACGCGCCCGCCTTTGACGCCAATCCACACATGCCGTTTCGAGATGCGCGGATCGCCGATCACGATCTGCGACGATCCACCATCGCGCCCGATGAAGTCTCCCTCAGGTTTGATCTGAAACTGTTGACCCGAAAGCGGGCCTGAAACAAACCGGATCGATCCGTAGTTCTTGTTGAAATCGCCGTCGGCGGTGATCGCGATGGTCCGCGACAGATCAACCGTCATGCCCTGATCGCCTGCCATGACATGCGGAGGCGGTGCTGGTGGCGGCGGTGGCTGCGACGCATGAATCGGCGACGGCGCCGGTGGCGGTGGTGAATACGACGGTGGTGCGGGGGCGTGGGCCGGAGCCGGTTTTCCGCCAGGCGCTGGACCTGCGGCCGCACGTTTCTTCTTACGCCGGCGCATCAGTAAGACGATGATGATGATCAGGATGAGCAGGAATCCGATGAAAAGCAGGAAGCCGGCGATGCCGCCGACCAGCCACATCGAAATCCCCGACCTTTCCTTTCCTTCGGCTTTCGCCTGCTGACTGCTTTGGATCAGGCCGTCGACTTCCGAGTGCTGCGGAAACAGCCGTTTTACTTCTTCGAACTTGGGGATGGCGGAGGAGTATTGAGCGTCCCAGTAGTAGTCGAGACCTTCGCGGAACGTCGTGTCCGTTGGCCCTTCCACGTTAGAAGCTCCTGCGCTCTTGACATACTCCATCACAGTGTTGGACGGAACAACGAATGCGAAACCCCCGACTTCCTGCCCGTTCACAGTGTCCCCGCGAAATGTCAGCAAGCCGATGACTTCGTTTGCATCGTTGATCACCGGTCCGCCGGAGTTGCCGTGAGTGGCATTGGCGCTAACTTGCAGTATTGGAGCGCCGCTGGAGGCGGTTTTGCGCGCCGAGACCTTGCCGTCTGTAATACTCGCTTCAAATGCCGACTTGCCACTGAGCATTCCTGATTGGAATGTGTCAGCCGCGGCCGGATAACCGATCACCGTGACGTGGTCCTGAAGTTGAACCTTATCCGAGTCGCCGACCTTTAGAATCGGGGCGTTCTTGATTTCGATCTTCACGATCGCGACGTCTTTGCCCTGGTCGGTACTTTCGCCGGTCGGAGCGCCATACTGTTTGATCTCGAAAGGGAAGTTGCTGCCGTCGGGAGTGAACACATGGTGGACCTTTTGAAAGCTCACCAGGCTGGTGTACCGCTCGATCAGCGCGTGATCCAATGTGCGCGGATCGCGGTTGAGCTGCTGCCCGATCTGTTGGACCATCTGCCAGAACAGCGCCTGCTTGGCTTTCTCTTCACCTTCGCGCGTGGTCGAGACGACGTGCGCGTTCGTTGCGATGTAGCCGTTCGAGCTGATGAAGAAGCCCGAGCCCGAAGCGAGCAGCGACACATTGTAGGTCTGCGGCTGGTAACCCGGGAGGTCCAGTCGGAACTGTCCGGCAGCGCCGTCGATGATCCGAACGACTGCGGGTTTGCTGAACATCGCCAGGCGTTCGCCGTCCGACACCGCGCTCACTACGAAGCGCGGCTGCATCGGAAGCAGCGTTACGGCCAGAAGGAAAGTGCCTATCGCAAGAATAAGCAGTCTGCGCATGAAAAGGGCTCCTTGGGGATAGTGATTGTTTCGTGTCAACAGTGAAAGCCTTGATGAAGTTTACCGGCAGCGTAGTGTGCTTCTAAAGGAATTCAGGCCGAAAGTCAATGAAAAATCAGGCAGGGTTCCACTTGCTCCTTGATTATGCGCGTACCGTAATTGAACGCTTCTACGCTCACACCGTCTCACTTTGCAGTGTGATCCCGCTTGTGTATTCCCGATGAGGGCGTAACAATAGCTCCACACGAAAAACTTGATGGCACGTTGCTTGCCGACTTAGAAGGCGAGCTTTACCCTGAGCTATAGGAGGAAAGAAGAGTGACGAGAAATATCTGCTTGTTGACAATCTTATTGCTTCTGGCACTCGCCGCAGGCTGCGCACAGAATAGTGCGCAGAACCCGGCCACCGCCAGCGCGAGCCCGGTGCCGGCGCCTGACAATTCCGAGATCACGACCACTACTGACGCGAACGGGACCAAAACTGAAACCAGAACATTCAAAAATAACCCACGCATTTCGAGGGTTGTGGTGACTACGAAAGACGGTAAGAGAACCGTCAAAGTCTATTCTCCGAAGGGTGAGGAGAAGGCAGTGACGACCGACGAGAACGTGTTGGAAGCGACGGGCGACGCTATCGCGGCCTCCGCCGGCTGGGTAGCCGACAAAGCTGAAGACGTGCCCGGCGAGGCAAAAACAGCGGGCAAGGAAGTAGCTGACAAGACTGAAGACGCAGCCGGTAAGGCCAAGAACGTCGGCGAAAAAGCCGTTGATACCAGCAAGAACGTTGGCGAAAAGACTGTCGACGTGAGCAAAAAAGCCGGGGAGAAGACGGTAGAAGGCGCGAAGAAGGTTGGTGAAACTACCAAGAAGGCCGTGAAGAAAGTCGTTCCGTAACTAGGATCTTCACGGAACGAAGCGGAATTTTCACGGATGCGGAGCGATCCTGATTCGCAGAAGGGCAGTCGGTAGCGGCTGCCCTTTTGTTATACTACTGGCCTTGCAAGGAGGCAGTTCAATGGCAGACATGTCGCGGTTCACGATCCTTTGTCCCTGTTGCGAAGCGACCTTAACAGTCGACGCCGAAACCGGCGTCATAATCTCGCATGAAGAGAAAGCGAAACCAATCGCGTCGTTCGACGAGATGGTGAAAGGGCTGGACAAACAGAAGCAGATGCGGGAACAGATCTTCGCGCAGGAACTCAGTTCCATGAAGAACCGCGATCGCATTCTCGAGGAGAAGTTTCAGGAAGCAATGAAGCGCGCGGAGAAGGACAAAGACAAGCCGTACCACAATCCGATGGACATTGATTAATCCGCGCAGATTCTCCCTATCAAAACTTGGAGCACAACTTTAATGGTTCGTAAATCAACGCGTTTCCTGGCGACGGTTTGTGTGCTTGCCGCCGTTCAGCTCGGCGTGCTCGCGCAGACGCGCATGCCACAGATGAAGTTCACCGATCGCACGCTGCCCAACGGAATGCGCGTGTTGAGCGTTGCCGATTCGTCGAGCCCGACCGTGGCGATTCAGGTCTGGTACCACGTCGGCTCCAAAGACGATCCGCAGCAGCGCAGCGGCTTCGCTCATCTTTTCGAACACATCATGTTCAAGAGCACAAAGAACATGAAATCGGAAATGATGGACCGTCTGACAGAGGACGTCGGTGGCTTCAACAACGCGTTCACGGCTGACGACGTAACGGTCTACTTCGAAGTGGTGCCGTCGAACTACCTGGAAACGCTGTTGTGGGCCGAAGCTGATCGACTGTCGGGTCTGAATGTTGACGACGCAAACTTCAAGTCGGAACGCGACGTGGTCAAGGAAGAGTATCGCCAGGGCGTGTTGGCGCCGCCATACGGACGTTTCGAATATCTGATGCAGGAGAAATCTTTTGTCGCGCATCCGTACAAGCGGCCCGGAATCGGCAGCATTGAAGATCTCGACGCGGCCTCGTTGAAAGACGTGCAGGAGTTTCACACCACTTACTACCGGCCGGACAATGCGACGCTTGTCGTCGTCGGCGATTTCGATCAGAAACAATTTGATGCGTGGGTGGATAAATACCTCGCGCCGATCGCCAAGCCAAACCGTCCGTTGCCGCGTGTGTCGGTGAAAGAACCAGACCGCAAAGCCGAGATGAGGTTTACCGATTACGGTACGAATGATCTGCCGGCGGTTGGTTTCACGTACCTCGCGCCACGCCAGGCCGACCCCGATGCCGCGCCGCTGCAGATAGCGGATGCGATTCTTTCCGCGGGTGAGTCGTCGCGGTTGTACAACGCGCTGGTCTACAACCAGCAACTTGCAGCCGAAGTAAACTCGAATTTTGAAACGCGTGAAGACGTGAGTCTGTTTGTGCTGACGGCCGTGTTGTCCGAAGGCAAGAAGCCGGAAGACGCGGAGAAGTCGCTGTTGGCTGAGATCAAGAAGTTACAGGACGCGCCGGTTTCGGCGGCTGAGTTGGATAAGGCGAAGAACCAGCTCATCACGAACCATCTGCGACAACGTGAGACGAGCAACGGCAAAGCGCTCGCGTTGGGTGAAGCGGCGGTGTTGTTGGGCGATCCCGCGCGCGTGAATACGGACCTCGGGCGCTTGCAAGCGGTCACTGCGGAGGACGTGCAACGAGTGATGAAGAAATACTTCGCGGATAACAATCGCATGGTGTTGTATTACCTTCCTGAAACCTCGAAACCGGCCAAAAAGGACGGAGTGAAGGAGGGCAACTAACGTGAACACAATGAAACGTCTATCGCTGTTGCTGGTCCTGCTTTCGTCGTCGATCGTCGCGTACGCGCAGACTCCGCAAGCCACGCCGCCCCCGCCCGCCACGCCGCGTTCGGGAACATTTCCCAAGCCGGTTGAAGAAACGCTGCCGAACGGCTTGCGCGTGATCGTGATTCAACGCAGCGAGTCGCCGCTCGTGTCCGCACAGTTGCTGATCAAGAACGGTGGTGAGGTAGATCCGGTGGAACTGGCCGGAATCGCCGACATGACCGCGAACCTGTTGACGAAAGGTACGCAAAGCCGCGACGCGACGCGCATCGCACAGGAGATCGAAAGCCTCGGCGGTTCCCTCGATTCGGGCGCACGTTGGGATTCGTCGTTCGCGAACGTCAGCGTGATGTCGTCGAAGATCGCGCCGGCGATGGAGATTCTTGCCGACGTCGTGCGACGTCCGACGTTCAAGAGTGAAGAAGTCGAGCGGCTGCGACAGCAGTATCTCGACAACGTTACCCTGGCGCTCGGCGATCCGGGAAGTATCGCGCGATTTGTCGCGGCGCGGGTCGTGTTCGGCGACAGTCCGTACGGACATCCGATTAGCGGGACGAGTTCATCGCTGACGGCCATCACCGCTGCGGACATCGCGAAACTCCATTCACGTTACTATCGTCCCGACAATGCCATCCTTGTGATCGGCGGCGACATCACTGCCAAAGATGGACTCGATCTCAGTAAGAAATACTTCGGCGACTGGCAGAAACCGAGCGCGCCGTTGCCGTCGATTAGCGCGTCGATGGGTGACGCGGCGAGCAAGGCCGGACGCGTCGTCGTGATCGACAAGCCCGATGCGGGTCAGGCCGCAGTCTATCTCGCGCGCACCGGGATCAATCGCAAAGACACGGATTACTTCCGCGGGATTGTCGCGAATTCCGTGTTGAGTGGTTACTCGGGTCGTTTGAACCAGGAGATCCGCATCAAGCGCGGTTTGAGTTACGGCGCCGGATCGCAGTTGGACGCTCGTCGCGACGTTGGGCCATTCACCGCGTCTGCGCAGACGAAGAATGAGTCGGGCGCGGTCGTGGCCGATCTGTTGCTGGGCGAAATCGGGCGGTTGTCGTCCGCGCCGCCGGCCGACGTTGAACTGACCCCGCGCAAGGCTGTTTTGATCGGCGGTTTCTCGCGCAACCTCGAAACAGCGAGCGGTCTGGTGGGCCAGGTCGGATCGCTAGCGCTCTACGGCATGAGCCTCGACGAAATCAATCGTTACATCAACAACGTGCAGGCCATCACGACGGCCGATATTCAGAAGTTTGCCGGCACGCGGCTCGACGCGAAAACGAGTAACATCATCATCGTCGGCAACGCGAAGGCGTTTCTCCCTGAACTGCAAAAGAAGTATCCGAACGTGGAAGTGATTCCGCTAACGGAGCTGGACCTGAACACAGCGCTTCTAAAGAAGAAGCAAGCGGCGGGAGAGTAATATGCGAAGTGTTTTACTAATTGGTGTACTGATGTTGGGTG
>JADMIO011374062.1_pt1 | contig 45822 bp, 38 predicted proteins | sample 8958161 | NCBI WGS metagenome assembly JADMIO01 (sample SAMN16585339, study PRJNA669376) | soil metagenome | isolation source: Crop rotation soil | place: USA: Cullars Rotation, Alabama | collected 2011
CGGACGATCTGTTGCGCGCCGTGGCCGAAGCGTTGGAGCAAAGCGCGCCGCAGCGCGGGCAGGCGCGTTTGCGCCGCGAGCTGCCGGCCGCACCTGCACATATCATTGGCGCATCGCGGCCCATCCAGGAGTTGCTTAAACTGATCGCGCGCGCCGCTCGCAGTCAGAGCACGGTGTTGGTCACTGGCGAGTCGGGCACAGGCAAAGAGTTGGTGGCGCGCTCCATTCACGATGTTTCAGAACGCAAAGGCTTGTTCGTCCCGGTCAACTGCGCAGCCATTCCCGCCGACTTGTTGGAGTCAGAACTATTCGGCCACACTGGCCAAGCCTTCACTGGCGCTAAACAGGCGCGCGCCGGATTATTTGAGTCCGCGGATGGAGGCACCCTGTTTCTGGACGAGATTGGCGAGTTGCCCTTAGCCGTACAGCCGAAGCTGTTGCGCGCCTTACAGGAGGGAACCGTCCGCCGCGTTGGCGCCGACCGCGAGCGCGAAGTCAACGTGCGCGTGATCGCCGCCACCAACCGCGACCTGGAAAAAGAGGTCAGCGAAGGCCGCTTCCGCGAAGACCTTTACTGGCGCTTGAACGTGATTCATCTGCACATCCCACCGCTGCGTGACCGCCTTTTCGACATTCCTTTGTTGGTCGAGCATTTTATCAACAAGATCGTCGAAAAGACGGGGCAGCCATCGGCGAACATGCGGCCCGAAACGCTGGCTCTGCTAACCGCTTACGCCTGGCCAGGCAACGCGCGCGAATTGGAGAACGTGATCGAACGCGCCGTCGCCATGGCCGAAGGCGGCAACCTCACGCCGGACGATTTGCCAGAGCGCGTGCGCGTCAATGCACAAACTACTAGCCTGCTGACACGCGCCCGCGAGCAACGCCTGACTGTGCGCGAGTTGGAGAAGGAATACATCATCGAGACGCTGCGCTTCACGCGCGGAAACAAGTCGCGCGCCGCCGAAATCCTCGGCTTCGATCGGCGCACGCTGCATCGCAAGCTAGATGAGTATCGCGCCGAAGACCCTTCGTTCGACTTGTAGTGATGAAAACCTAAGACTGCAAACTGCCAGATTTTGTCTCACCACTGTGACAGATTGTCTCGACTAAATTTGCCCCGCTTCGCAACAAGTCCTGCCAAATCAACCCGCCGGGTTAATGGCATATCCATTGCCATCCTTTCAACCTTCGTGACTTTGAACTGCTCTGAACCATCATCCCTGGAGCGCGGCATTCAACGCACCACGTAAACATTTTTTGCTGGAGGGAACCAATGGAGAAAATCGTCAGAGGCATTCATCAATTTCAGGCTACTGCCTTTGAAACTAATCGTGCACTGTTCGAGCAACTCTCGCAGGGCCAACGACCGGAAACGTTATTGATTACTTGCTCAGATTCGCGCATCGCGCCGGATCTATTGATGCAAACTCAACCCGGCGACTTATTCGTGTTGCGCAATGCGGGCAATCTGATCCCCGCGTACGGGGCAGCGAATGGTGGCGAAGGCGCAACCATCGAATACGCGTTGGCCGCGCTCGAAGTCAAACATCTAGTGATTATGGGTCACTCGCAATGCGGGGCGATGAAAGGGCTGTTGCACCCTGAAACGCTGACGGGCTTACCGCTCGTCATCAAGTGGCTCAGGCATGCGAGCGCGACACGCCACATAATCGAAGAGTGCTACGCCGATGTTATAGGCACCGATTTGCTTAACGCAGCGATCAAAGAAAACGTGCTCGTCCAGCTCGACAATCTGCGCACCTATCCGAAGGTCGCGGCGCGTTTGGCAAAGGGTGCGCTCTCGTTGCACGGTTGGATCTATGAAATTGAGAGCGGAAAGATTTTGTCTTACGACCCACAGGCGTCACAATTTGTCCCACTCACTTCACACGCCATCCCGGCGGCAATGAGCGCACGCCCGATAGTTGCGGCCAAGCCGGCTGAGCCAGGCTTGAAAACATCTGTGGCAAGCGGCGGGGCGGCATCAGGCGATTGAGTGGCGTGACTGCCCGTCTTTAATTTCAACAATTCAACACAAGTAACACTCACGGAGACCACTCCGCAGGACACAGGTGTGCCCGCACGGCGCTTTGGCAGCGCTGGGTGCTTAAACATCTTTGGAGGTTGGCAATGCTTGCAAATGAGACTATCAAAAAATCGAAAGCGCAGCCGGTGAACGAGCGTGACAACACTCACCCCTTGGGCAGGCTGGCGTACTACATGAACCCGTTCGACGGGCGCTATGACGATTTAGTCAAAGGCAACTGGAAGCTGAACGTGCTGCGCGATTTCACCGCCGGTCTGATCGTCGCAATGGTGGCGATCCCGATGGCGATGGGCTTCGCGATGGCTTCTGGATTGCGCCCTGAACAAGGCATCGTCGGCGGTGCAGTAGCAGGGTTGGTCGGCGCGCTCTTCGGCGGCTCGAAGTATCAAGTTTACGGGCCAACGGCGGCCTTCATTCCGGTAATCGCCGGCATTATGGCGACCTACAATCTGGGCTTTCTGATATTGGCTTCGTTGATCGCTGGCGTCATCCTGATGTTGATGGGCGTGGCGCGACTGGGGCGGCTCTCGAATCTGGTGCCACACTCCATCGTCGTCGGCTTCACAATCGGCATCGCTGTGGTGATCGCATTTTCGCAGATTGGCGAAGTGCTGGGCTTGAAGGCAGCGCTGGGCTACGGCTTCTTCGACAAAGTCAAAGGCATCATCGCCAATCTGGGCAGCATCAACGGCTACGCCGTCATGCTCGGCTTGATCACCTTCATCATCACCAAATACTTGCTGAAAGTCTCGCCTTTCATTCCCGCGCCGTTGATCGCTTTGGGCGTCGCCACCACACTTTCTTCAACTGTGTTTGCTGGTAAAGGGTTGACGCTGATCAAGGACAAATACGGGAGCATCCCGACCGACTTCTTCGTCTTCAACATGCCCGCGCCGTTCCCTGTTGACGCGAAGATGCTGATGGATTTGGCCTACTTCGTCGCCGCTATCGTCTTCGTCTCGGCGGTCGAGAGCCTGCTCTGCTCGCGCATGGCCGACCGGCTAGCCGAAAACAAAGGCACGCCTTTCAACCCGAACAAAGAGTTGTGGGGACAGGGCGCAGTGCAAATCCTCGTGCCGCTTTTCAACGGCTTCCCGCACACGGGTGCGCTCGCCCGCACTGCCACCAACGTCAAGGTCGGCGCAGTCTCGCCACTGGCGGGCATCTTCAAAGCAGTGCTGAAATTGCTGCTGGCCGCGTTTTTGGCGCAGTACCTGGAACTGGTGCCGATGGCCTGCATTGGCGGCATCTTGCTCTTCGTCTCGACGGCAATGGTCAAACCGGCTGAGGTCAAAGAGGTCTTGGCGCTCAGCAAGTTTCATATCGGGCTGATGATCTTTACCGCCGTGATGGTAGTTGTAACCGATTTCTTGACCGGCGTTTTGTCCGCGATTGTGCTCTATGCCATCGCCTATAGGTTCATCAAGCAAGCGGAAGCCAAGCAGGAGAAAGCTACCGAACCCGCTTACTCGCCAACTGGCGATTGAGCAACACGGTGGGCGCGCCGTCGCAGACGGCTCCCGGCAAAGACGGGAACGGCGCGTGCAGCCCGAGGAGCGTGTTTGCGCTCCTCGGGCTTATCAAATTTCAGGAGGACGAGCGTGAAAAGTTTTCTATGGCCGATGTGGTTGCTGGCGGCGCTGCTGTCTGTTGAATCGCCGGCGGTTCTCGCGCAAAAGCTGACGCCAGCGCCAACTACAAACGCTCCGAGCGAGCCAAGCTCTATTTCTGTCCGCACCCATCTTGTATCGCTCACTGTCGCCGTGCTGGACAAGCGGGGCCGTCATTTCACCGGCTTGGACAAAAACTCCTTCACAGTCTTTGAAAATAGCATTGCTCAGGAGATCAGCTTCTTTGGTATAGATGACGGCCCCGCAACAGTCGCCGTCGTTTTTGACCTTTCTGGTTCGATGGGCGGCGCGAAGATTCGCCGCGCCAGAGAGGCGCTCGCGCGTTTTGTGCAAACCGGACACCGAGATGACGAATATTCGCTCGTCGGCTTCAACGAGCAGGTAAAGCTGCTGTTGGAACGTAGCCGGGCTGGCGAATCTTTGCCCGATCTGGTCGCAAGCGTTAAACCGCGTGGCGGTACGGCGCTTTATGATGCTGTCGCGCTGGGACTCGCGCAGGTAGCGCGCGGGGCTTGGAGCAAACGCGCGCTCATCGTCATCAGTGATGGGGAAGATAATCGCTCGCGTCTCTCCTTCAAGGCGCTGAAACAAATGACGGCTGAAGGTGACGCGCTCATTTACAGCATCGTGATCAAAGACTGGCTGACTCGTCCTACCAGCGATAGCCTGCCAGAGTTGGCGGAGGCCACCGGCGGACTCGCCTTTTTTCCGGCTGACGCCGAAGAAATTGCCGAGGCGTTTGAGCGCATCGCAGTTGATCTGCGCCAGCGTTACTCTATCGGCTACGCGCCCGCCGATTTTTCAGCCGACGGGCGCTGGCGCAAGTTGAAAGTGAATATTACTCCGCCACCCAATGCTCCGCGCCTGTCAGTGCTCACGCGCAAAGGCTACTTTGCCGACAATACAGAGGCCAAGCTTCAGGAAAGCAAAACGGCCAATGAATAATGCACGCCATCTATTCTTCATTCTGCATCCCCCTATTCTTTCGCAGAAACAAACTTTCGCTCCTGTAAAAGAATGAAGGGTGCAGAATGTGCGCCTAACTTAATACCTGTGCGCCCCCCGTTCTCTGTCACCCTTGCAGGTTTGTGCGCACCACCACAGCGGGACTACTTACGGCGCTGTTTGATATTGGTCAGCCGCGCCGGGTAGATGCCGAAGTTTTCAACCTCGATGGTCTTGTCGCCTTTGACGCGCACGCGCGCGGCGGGGAAGACGCTGCCTTCCACCTTGCCATCGTCTTCAACATAAAGCTCGATGTAGGTGAATGGATAATCCAACGAGCGCGTGCCGCGCACCGATTCGCCAAAGCCGATCCAGCGTTCTGCAATTGCCGAAATCCTGCGCCCGTCTTCCGTCTGCGTGATCCACACTGCATTTAAGTCCCGGCTCAATCCGCTGCCGATTTGAATCGTGCCGCGCTTCTCCTTCGCCACCGCTTTCCAGAAATCGTCCTGTCCGTCGCGCTTCAAAATGCCTGTCAAACGATTCACCTCAGCATCAGGCGTGTAGCCGTTGATGGTGAGCGTAAAAAAATCCGTAACGCTGCCACGTGCGCCGCCAATGTAGAAGATGTTACCTCGATAAACTTCCCTGCCCGATCTAGCTGCCTGTCTGGTTTGCGCGCTGGCTAGCGGCAGGTGCAGAACAGTCAGTGCAATACCGAGCATTGATAACAACAAGTAAGTCAATAGTGTGTTTTTTCTGCGCATATTGTCCCTCGCGTTAATAACAAAGTTCCTGATCCCAAGAGTCAGCCACTATAGATACGGAGTAGATACTAATAATGGATTTTGATCTGTTCCCTACCGTACCAACATCTACCTTTTCCTTCCCACATAAAGATAGTGATCGGCCATGCCGAAAGCTTCTGGAGCAGTGGCCGTCTGCTCGATCAAGTCTAGCCAGGCCGTCGCGACCTCTTCAGACAGTGCAGACAGTTGCTGCTGCCAGGGGCTGACAAAGGATTCCACGGCGAGCAAAGTGATTTCATCGAACTCGTTCGTGAACAGATCGCGAAACTCTGCGGCATTAGTCAGGTGCGCATAGTCAAGGGGCCGCGCGTGTTCAGGATCAAGCCTGCCGTCGCGCAAATATTGCTGGTGAAACGCGCGCCGCTCCAAGACTTTTTCGGGAGCATCGCGAAACAGGTCGCGCAGATAAGCCAAGCGATTGATGCCCGCCGCTAGCAAGACACCTCCCGGCTTGAGCACGCGCGCAGCTTCACTGACCGCGCGCTGCCGCTCTTCGAGCGCACAGAGATGATAGAGCGGGCCAAGCAACAGCACCGCATCAAAAAATGCCGTCTGCAATCCTGCGAGTTGCGTGGCCGAAGCGCGCTCTACCGCAGCGATCTGCGCCGTCAGCCCACTATCGCGCAGCTTGGCGTAAACGCTATTGAGTAGCCGTTGCGAAACGTCCACCAGATGCAAACGACACCCACGCCGCGCCAGCAGTGCTGAATAGTAACCACCGCCTACGCCGATCTCGGCCACCAGCGAGCCATCTGGCACCCAGCGGTTGAGTTGACGCACTGTAATCGCGTATTCGACTGGGCAATATTGCGGCAAGCGCACTGACTCAAACTCGAAGATGTTCTCGTCATAATGACGGCTCACGCTCTCTTCACGTTCACCAAATTGACTCATGATTGTCTTCCCTTTCGTAAACTTCCTCAGCTTAGCAACAAAAGACGATAAATTAGCACGAAAATTATTTTGCACTTAGACGAGGCCAATCGCCTCATTTTGGAGTGGTGATGTATTGAATGAGGAAACGTCAAACACATATACTCGGAAAGCCCTTAAACTAATTTACCAATTTAATAGAAGTAATGACTCCAAGACGATTGCAGCAGATCGAAGATATTTTTCGGACGGCAGTTGATCTTCCGGCAGTTGAACGGACAGAGTTTTTGACCGAAGCCTGTGCTGAAGATGATGCCCTGCGCACGATGGTTGATCTGCTGCTCACGCGGCACATGCAAGCGGGCGATTTTGCCGAGACGCCCCCGCTGACCGCCGACCCGCAAGCGACTGCGCCGCTGGACGACGAAGAAGATCCGCTGATCGGACGGCGCGTTGGTGCGTACCGGCTCGAACGCGAGTTGGGGCGCGGCGGGATGGGCGCGGTCTATTTAGGCGCACGCGCCGACAATGCGTTCCAGAAGCAGGTGGCGATCAAACTGATCAAACGTGGGATGGACAGCGATTTTATCCTGCGCCGCTTTCGCCGCGAGCGACAGATTCTGGCCTCGCTCGATCATCCGCATATCGCGCGCCTGCTCGATGGCGGAACGACTGATGATGGCTTGCCCTATTTCGTGATGGAGTACATCGAGGGGCAACCGCTGCATCGTTATTGCGACACAGCGCAGTTGAACATTGCGGAGCGGCTGCGCGTCTTCCTGCCGATCTGCGACGCCGTGCATTACGCACATCAAAACCTGGTCATCCATCGTGACATTAAGCCGTCGAACATTCTTATCACAGCAGACGGCGCGCCACGCTTGCTCGATTTCGGCATCGCCAAACTTTTGAATCCGGATCTGCTCAACGACTCGCTCGACCCGACTATCACGGCGATGCGCTTGATGACACCCGAATATGCTAGCCCGGAGCAAGTGCGCGGCGAACCGGCGACGACAGTAAGCGATGTTTACAGCCTGGGCATGCTGCTTTATGAATTGCTGACCGGGCATCGTCCCTACCGTTTGCGCAGTCATGCGCTGCACGAGATTGCGCGCGTCGTCTGTGAGCAAGAGCCGGAGAGCCTGAGCGCCAGTGTGACGCGCGCTGACAACCTGATGTTGCTCAGTTCGGCGAGCGCAGCCACGCTCGAAGCGGTTTGCCAGGCACGTAGCGCAAGCCTCGAAGAGCTAAAGCGCGAATTGTCGGGCACGCTCGACAGAATTGTGATGAAGGCGCTCAGAAAGGACCCACGCCAACGCTACCAATCCGTCGCCGAATTGAGTGAAGACATCACGCGCTATTTGGAAGGCCGCCCTATTTCTACGACCTTCGATTATTCTGACTCAGTAGCGACGCGGCCATTGTCGCGTCACGAAACTCGAACGACGGTGGCCATCTTGCCGCTCAAACTACTCAGCTTTTCTGCCCCAGAAGATACGGGCGATAAATACTTGAGCGTTGGTTTGGCCGACGCGCTGATTACGCGTCTGAGCAATGTCCACAGCCTCACGGTGCGTCCGACCAGCGCTGTGCTGCGTTACGGCGAGGAGAATGTTGATCCCTTCGCCGCCGGGCGTGAACTCGGTGTGGATTTCGTGTTGGACGGGCATATCAAGCGGGCGGGCCACCATACGCGCATTTCACTGCAACTGCTCGATGTGCGCAGTAAAGCCTGCGCGTGGGCACAGCAGTTCAGCGAAAACCACAGCGATGTACTAATTCTTGAAGACGCCATCTCCGCGCAAGTAGCCGAAGTCTTGGTGCCGCACCTGACCGGTGCCGAACGCCGCCAGCTTAAAAAGCGCGCAACCGATGATCGGGAAGCCTTCGAGGCGTATTTGCGTGGACGCTATCACTTGAATTCATACACTGAAGAGGGATTTGCCAAAGCGCTGGTGGCCTATCAACAAGCCATCGCCTGCGACCCGAACTACGCCTTGGCTTACGCGGGCATCGCCGATTATTACAACTGGCTCGGTGTTTACGGTGTGCTGCCACCGCACGAGTGTTACCAAGCTGCCATCGAGGCCGCAACGAAAGCGATCAAGCTCGATAGCGAGTTGTCAGAGGCTTATGCCGCGCTCGGCTTTGCCGCCCTAGCCGGAAGCTACGATTGGGCGCGCGGCGAAGAGGCGTGTCGGCGCGCCATCGAACTCAACCCACACAATGCGCAAGCGCACGTCTGGTACTCGCTACAGCTTTTTATGGAGGCGCATTTCACCGAAGGCGAATACCATGCCCGTCAGAGCATTGAGCTAGACCCGCTGACGCCGTTCAATTCTTACAACCTTGGCTGGTGTCTCTATTACGCGCGCCGCTTTAAGGAAAGCGCTGCACAATTCCACCGCGTGATTGCCGCGCACCCGCTCTATCCGCTGGGGCATTATGGCCTGAGTTGGGTATCGCGTTATGTGGGTGAGCACGAGTTGGCATTGAGCGAGGCGAAGCGCGCGGCGGAACTTTCCAACGACAGCATTTTTATCTTGCTGATGCAGGGGCAAACATTTGCCGCCGCGGGGAAACGTGAGGAAGCCGAAGAGGTGTTGATCAAGCTGGCCGAGTTGGCCACGCAGCGCCATGTTTCGTCCTACCACATCGCGTTGATCTACTGTTTCCTGGGCGAGGATGAAAAGGCACTCGAATATTTGGAACGCGCCTACAGTGTGCGCGAGGCGTGGCCGGTGTGGCTGGGCGTCGAGCCGATGTTTGATCGCTACCGTGATAACCCGCGCTTTATTGCTTTGCTTCAGCAAACAAATAATCCCGCAGCCGCACCGCATCTGTAAACAATCCATAATCTTCCCTCAGGCCAGTTCGGCATGGCTCTTGCTGGTCTTCACCTCTCATACAGAGTCGGATTGATTCGATTCACTGCTGCCCGCTCTCAATACAGGAGATAGTGATGCCACTACAAACTTATTGGCACAAGCGCAATTTTGAACGGACTAAAGAGCCGAAAGGCCGCCTGGCCAAAGCTCGGGCGAAAACGATCTTTGTCATCCACGAGCATCATGCTTCAGTGCTTCACTTCGACCTGCGTTTGGAGATTGATGGCGTACTCAAATCCTGGTCGGTGCCGAAAGGGCCGACACTCGATCCGAACATCAAGCGGTTGGCTGTGGAGGTGGAAGACCATCCGCTCGATTACGCCAGCTTTGACGGCACAATTCCTGAAGGCCAGTACGGCGCGGGCCGCTCTTTGATTTGGGACGAAGGCCGTTTGGAGATTCACGAGCCGGCCCCGTTGCGCGCGTGGGAGGAAGGCCATCTCGGCTTCACACTCGAAGGTAAGAAGCTGTATGGCGCTTTCGCACTCGTGCGCATGAAAGGGCGCAAGGGCAAACCGCAGTGGCTGCTGATGAAGAAAGCTGACGAGGCTGCCGAACCAGGCTGGCAGCTTGAACTCGTCGAACCGGACGAACGCTTCAAACCGGAAACGGATAAACAGAAAACGCGGCGCAGTGCTAAGCCACACGCGGCACGCAAAGTTAGTGAACCTGAAATCGCCGAAACCATCTCCGTCGCCGCTTTTCTCAAACGCAAACAACTGGCTGGTAGCATTGGCTTGAAGATTGGCCAGCACGCGGTCGCGCTAACACATTTGGACAAACTCTATTGGCCGCAGGAAAGGATCAGTAAAGGCGAGTTGATCCGTTACTACCTGCAAATCGGCAAAACGATCATGCCTTATTTGAAAGATCGCCCGGCCATTTTGCAGCGTTATCCGAACGGGATCGAAGAAGAGAGCTTCTTTCAACACGACGTGGCTTCGGCTCCGGCTTATTTGAAAACTGCTTTGCTCGAAAACGAGCGTGGACGCGAACTCCATTACGCCGTCTACACTGATCTCGCCTCGCTGATTTATTTGGTCAATCTCGGCACTATTGACCAACATCCCTGGCTTTCGCGCGTGGATAGGCTCGACCAGCCTGATTATGTAGCCTTTGACTTGGACCCAAAGGGCGCGCCGTTCAGTAATGTGCTCAAAGTGGCGCGGTTGATGAAGCAAGTGCTGGACGAATTGCGATTAATCAGCTTCGTCAAAACCTCTGGGTCGAGCGGTATTCACATCTTCGTGCCGATCAAACGTCGTTACAGCTTTGAACAGGTGATGGATTGGGCCGAGCAAGTAGCTCAAACTGTAGCCGCGCGCAATCGCAAAATCGCAACTACTGAACGCCGCTTGGCCGAACGCGAGAAGATGCAGGTTTACGTGGACTGGCAACAGAACGCACGCGGGAAATCTATCGCCGCTCCCTACACTGTGCGCCCAAAACCGAAGGCGACCGTTTCTGCACCAGTGAGTTGGGAAGAAGTAGAAGAAGGTTTCAAGCTAACTGACTTCACCAGCGCGACCATGCTTGCGCGCATCGAGCGGATGGGAGATTTGTGGGCCAAACTGTTGCGGATACCGCAGACTTTGCCGGCTGTGGATTGAATTCTGTGGCCTACTTTATGCTTCACGGTACGTGGTATTACTCCCCGTACCGTGAATCAACTCGTTTGCTAATTTCAGCGTCCGTACAAACGTACTCTGGGTACGCGTGAGCGCCAATTGCCTTTGTTGTACCAGAATTCAACGCCGGTGATAGCTCGGTCATTGCCGCGCAAATCAATCGCGCGTGTCTGACCGCCACTGGGAATGCGATCACGAATTGAAAGTTCCTCGTCGTTGCCATTGGCGTAATGCACGATTACGCGTTGAAACTCAATTGGCGCGCGTTCAACACGAATCTGCAAACTCTGAAATCTGCCTTCGGCCCGGCCTACTCGGATAAGGTCGTGGTCGGCATTGCCATCCACATTGGCCTCACCGAGATAAGTCCAACGCCCTGGCTGCTGATTATAATTACGCTTGTTTCCTTGAGCTTGAGCAACGTATGACGAGCCCAACGCTAACAATAAAGCCATAACCAAACGTGCTTTTACTGATGTAAACATACTTCTCCTTCTTAACTTGTAGGAAAGGAGACGGGTAATTACACCCGCCTCCAATTATGCGTCCGCTTTGCTGCTTCGAGGCAGCGCACAAAATGCCCTACTCAACGCCACCCGTCATTCATCAAAAGTCGCGCCAAGTATGTGGGGCGATTCTCCCCATCTGTCCTGAAGCCGTTTTAGTAAGGATGAAACCTGCCAAATCGGTCGTAGTATCCGTAAACATGTCGGCGCCCAGAGCGGTTGTAGTAGCCTCTCACCCGATTATTATTCTGATAGCGATACCGCCACTGGCGCTCTCGTTCCTGCCGCCGCATTCTTTGCTCTTGTCGCTGTTGTTGCTTATACCAACCTAAGTGCCGACCCTGCGCGAAGGCCGACGACTCAAATACTGTCGCCATTGGTAAGGCAAACATAAGCACTAGCATTAATGAGACTAGGCTCTTCTTAAGTCTTTGGTAATTCATAATTCCTCCTTCTTCTGAATTCTCAATCTGTTCTGTGCAGTTTGAACTTCAGCAAACAAGGATTGGCTTTGCATCTGCCGTGCCAGGAACACACTTATCCTGAGAGTCTCTTAAAAGACTCTTGCTCCTGCGACTCAGAGTAAGAAGGCGACTACTTAGCGAGTACTGTTGTGCGCGATTTGCGGCGCGGCGCGACTTGGCGGCGTTTGCCGTTGCGGTGAGTCTTCTTCGCGGCAGTTTTTTGCTCGTAATCTTGCAACCGTTTAGTCAAAGTGTTGCGATGGATGCCCAACTCGGTAGCGGCTTTAGAAAGGTTGTTGCGGTTGCGATTGACCACTTTGAGGATGAACTGTTTTTCGAATTCTTTGACTGCCTCTTCAAAAAGGATGCCGCCTGCCAGCATGCTTTCAATGAGAGCTTCGAGTTCCGTTTTCATAGTTGGGCGACCTCTGAATAAGATGTTTTTTTAAGCGTGGTCACTCCAGCTCAAGCCTGCTTCAATTTCTCACGGGCACCAGGGCCAAAGCTAAAAGTGTGTAGTCTTGTAATCTTGTCAGTCTCTGTTTTTCAATCCGATAAATCAGTGCCGGTCAACCGGCGATAAGCTTCCAGATATTTTTCGCTAGTGCCCTGCACCACCGCGTCGGGCAAGGCGGGCGCGGGTGGGCGCTTGTCCCAATCCAGCGTCTCCAAATAATCACGCACGTACTGCTTGTCGAACGAAGGCTGCGCTTTGCCGGGCACATATTTGTCCTGCGGCCAAAAGCGCGAGGAGTCGGGCGTCAATACTTCGTCCACCAAGACAATTTGTCCCGCGCGCAAGCCGAATTCAAACTTGGTATCGCAAATGATGATGCCGCGCGTTTCAGCATAAGCGGCGGCCTCGCGATAAATCCGCAAGCTGAGCTGTTCTAGTTGCGCCGTCAGTTCTGCGCCAACCGACTTAGCCATTTCTACCACCGAGACATTGATGTCGTGCCCGGACTCAGCTTTGGTCGCAGGCGTGAAGATGGCTTCGGGCAGCTTGGCCGACTCGGTCAGGCCAGCGGGCAAAACGTGACCGCATACGCTGCCGGTCTGTTGATATTCTTTCCAACCCGACCCGGCCAAATAGCCGCGCACCACGCACTCGAACGGCACGACCTCCGCCTTGCGCGCCAACATCGCGCGCGCCTGCAAGTAAGCTTTGCTCTCTGCCGAGAGCCGCGTTTGCAACTCTGCCGGGAATACCGCCACATCCGACGCCACCAGATGATTGGCCACAATGTCAGCAAAGCGTGCGAACCAGAAGCGCGACAGTTGAGTGAGCACCGCACCCTTGTGCGGAATCGCGTTGGGCAACACGCAATCAAAAGCCGAGATGCGATCCGAAGCGACCAGCAACAAATGTTCGTCATCCACCTCATAGATGTCCCTCACCTTGCCACTGCGCAAGAAGCGAAGTTCAGGAATGAGTCGGGTCGAACCGTTTGACGACAATGGTACTCCTTTTGAAAACACAAGTGATCATTAGCGGCAAAGCACCTCTCTAAGTTTGCTGCTTGTCACTGTATAGATGAAAAATCGGCGCGCGAAAGAAGGCGGGGATTATTCGGCTTGGTCGTCAAGTTGTCAAGCTGCCGCGTTCACCGCAAACAAGTCGTCTTTCATACCTGCGCCAACTCCGACTTGCCAGTGCTTTCTTTGTCAACTTATGATGCTCGCGCACCAGCGATAGCGCGCTGCAACAGAGGTAATCAGATGAGCACCGCAGTTTCCAACCATTCCACTCACGGCGAAAAACTTTTGATCGTTGAAGATGATCCTGCTATTCAACGTATGATCGGCGATTACTTCCGCCATCTCGGCTACGAAGTGCTTACCGCTGGCGACGGTGAAGCCGGACTCAAGGCTGCCTTGAACGAGCGCCCGACCGTTTTGTTGCTAGACTTGATGCTGCCGAAACTCGACGGACTGGCTGTCTGCCGTCAACTGCGCGAGAAATTGCCTGGCCTGCCGATCCTGATGCTAACGGCCAAAGACGATGTGGTGGACAAAATCGTCGGTCTGGAGTTGGGCGCGGACGATTACGTCACTAAACCCTTCTCACTCCGCGAACTCGAAGCCCGCGTCAAAAGCGTCTTGCGCCGCACTCGCGCACGCAACGAAACGCCGGCCGATGACGGACAAGCGCCAATCATTCGCGGCGATTTGCGCGTTGATCCGGCGCGGCGCGAGGTCAGCATTCGCGGCAAAATGGTTGACCTGACGCCTAAAGAGTTCGAGTTGCTCGCGCTCTTCGCCGCGCATCCGGGCCGTGTCTATTCGCGCAAATACCTATTGGAGCACGTCTGGGATTACAGCTACGGCGGCTATGACCGCACGATTGATTCGCACATCAACCGGCTGCGCTCGAAGATCGAAGCCGATCCAGATGAGCCAAAGCTGGTTTTGACGGTGTGGGGTGTGGGCTACAAGTTTGCAGATGAGTCTGAGCAGTAAGCCTACATTGCCGCGTCAGATTTTGTGGTGAGAGATGGTTCTACCTCAGGAGCAGGCTCCGCGGCCCTTTCGCTGATTCGTTTGATACGCACGCGCGAAACACGCCGCTCGTCGGCCTCTAACACTTCAAACATGAAGCCGCGAAATTCGAGCGTCTCGCCGACAGCGGGCAGATGGCCGAGTTCGTTGATGACCAGCCCCGCCACCGTCGTAAAATCGTCGGCAGCCAACTCCGCGTTAAATAGCCGCTCGATCTTGCCGACTTCGACCTGCCCGCGCACGACATAACTGTCATCTCCCTCACTGACGATCTCGACTTCGGTGGCTTGCGGTTCAGGCTCGTCTTCGTCTTCGATCTCGCCAACAATCTCTTCGAGCAAGTCTTCGAGCGTGACCAGCCCGGCCAGACCGCCGAATTCGTCAATCACCAGCGCCATTTGCACTTTGGCTTTCTGCATCTCGCGCAGCAGTTCGTCAATCGGCTTGGTTTCGGGCACTTCGTAAAGTTGACGGCGGGCGATCTCGCCAGCGCGTTTCTCTGTCTCGCCACTGGCCCAATAGCTCAACAAATCGCGTACGTAGATGATGCCAAAGATGTCATCGAGTTGTTCGCGGTAGACCGGCAGACGTGAATATTTCGATTCGATCATCAGATTGCGCACGTCCTCCAGAGCGGCGCGCGCTTCGATGGCAACAAGGTTCGGGCGCGGAGTCATCACTTCGGCGACGGAGCGGTCGCCCAAGCGGATGATGGATTGGATCATCGCGCCTTCGTCTTCTTCGATGATGCCCGCTTCTTCGCCGACGTCGAGCAGGGCTTGCAGTTCGTGCTCGGCATCCTCGTCCGCTGCGGCCTGTGTTTCCGCCGCTGGCTCTTCGCGTTTGAAGGCGCGCAGGAACCGATAGATTGGCCAAGTCACCGTGCCCAACACCTGCCAAATGAGACGCAGCGGCCAGCGTAGCAATAACAAGGTGCGCGCCGGATCATTTTGCGTCAACAGAAAGGGCAAGACTTGGCGGCAGAGCACAAGCGTAGTCAGCGTCAGCGTAAAAGCGAGAAACAAAAAATGCTGATGCCAGAGTTGGTTGGCCAACGAGGTCAGCAAAATGGCGATAGCCGCAATCGAGAAATGAATGCCGGAGGTGAGTGTAAAATTGAACTGATGATGATGCTCGATGATGCTCTGCCAAAAATCGGCGTGCCGCGCGCCGCCGTTTTCGCTGGCCAGCAGGCGCAGCGAAACGTCGCTCAATTCGTCCAGAGCGCTTTTGGCAGTGGCAAACAAGACCAGCATCACGATGCAGACGCCGGTCAAGAGTATTTCGGATTCCATATTTAATTCAGGCAACGCGTAGGCATTAGCTAAGCGCCATTCTCTATTTGCAATTCTCAATTCCTTTGCAGAAATAAGGCTGGCTTACCTGCGGTCTGAAAATGAAGAATTGAGAATAGAGAATGCTCGTGGCTCAATGCTGTGTGCGCTCGCTCAAGTTGCGCACCACCTTCTTTTACTTGAGCAATTGTTTGCGCAGCTTGCGTTCCAGCCGCTGCATCTCACCATTGTCAGTTTCGTGATCGTAGCCAGCCAGATGCAGCGCGCCGTGTATCAGCAGATGCTCAAGTTCGCGTTCAAAGGTCAACCCGAGTTCTTTTGCGTAACGCGCCGCCGTTTCCACCGAGATGATCAGATCACCCAAGTGCTGTACCGTTTCGGCGGCGACAAAATTATCCACGCTTTCGTGATAGGCAAACGAGAGCACGTCGGTCGGCTTATCCAACCCGCGATAATCACGATTGAGTTGGCGCATTAATCGGTCACGGATGAAACTGATGGTCAGCGTCGTCTCTTCCCTGCCGATGCTTTTCAACACCGCACGCGCCAATTCGGCTGCATGCTTCTTGTCAACCTCCACTAGCCGCTGCCGGTTCAACACCTCAATCGCCGCGTCACCGCTAGATGCTGATCTTCCGCGTGTGCTCATCGTAAGCCCTGACGATCATCTGCACCAATTGATGGCGCACCACGTCCTGGTCATTGAAGTGGATGAAGGCGATGCCTTCGATGTTGCCAACCACACGTTGCGCCTCGACCAGGCCAGACTTGCGCCCCGATGGCAAATCAATCTGTGTCACATCGCCGGTGATGACGGCCTTCGAGCCGAAGCCGATGCGCGTCAGGAACATCTTCATCTGCTCAGAAGTGGTGTTCTGCGCTTCGTCCAGGATGATAAAGGCGTCTGAGAGGGTGCGCCCGCGCATGAACGCCAGTGGCGCGACTTCGATCACACGCTTCTCTAAAAACTTGGTCACGCGTTCATAGTCAATCAAGTCAAAGAGCGCGTCGTACAGCGGGCGCAAATACGGATCAACTTTGTCCTGTAAATCGCCCGGCAAAAAGCCGAGCTTCTCGCCCGCTTCGACCGCCGGGCGCGCCAGGATGATGCGGTTGACGCGCTTCTGCATCAGATATTGCACGGCCATCGTCACAGCAAGGTACGTCTTGCCCGTGCCAGCAGGGCCTATGCCGAAGACAATGTCGTGTTTCTCAATCGCTTCCATGTACAGGCGCTGATTGGTGCTGCGTGCTGTGACCTGCTTGCGCCCCGCCGGGTTGATACGTTTCTGTTTGCCGAAGACCTCGCGCAACGACGCGGTGCGGTCATCGGCAATCTGCTTGAAGGCATCGCGCAATTCGACATCGCTCGGCGCTTTGCCTTCGCTGAAAAGCTGGCCGTAGTCTTTCAGGATGCGCTCGACGACGGCGACATCGGCTTCGTCACCTTCGATGGTGAGTTCGTTGCCGCGCCCGCCGACGCTCACGCTCAGCAGAGATTCCAGATACTTGATGTTCTGATCGTAGGGACCAAAGAGGGCTTCGAGGCCGCGTTCGGGTAATGTGACTTTCAGGCTTCGCAGTGAATTCACTCCTTAGGTTAGGCAAACCATCCGGCGCTTTGCAGGCAACCTCGTGAGTAATGGTTTGACCGTTGCCGGGCAAAAGCCGTCGTGGGGGCGTTGCACGTTTGTCAGTAGCTCCGTTTGGTAACACGGCAAAGCTACTATACGGTTTTAATGAGTGTCAATGCAGTCCGACAAGCTGCCAAGCTTGTCGCGGGCTTCGAGTCGCGCCAAGCCGGAAGCCTCCGACAAGCTTGGCAGCTTGTCGGACATTTTTTGAGAGAGCAACAAACGTTTGACAGCATGGCTGGCTGCTTATTAAGATTGCCGTGTCCGCCGGAAAAGCGTGAAAGTTTTTCCGGCGGTTTTTCCTTTGCACAAATTACTGCCGTCCGGCGCTATGGCGCGCGGGCGGCTTTCTTTTTGGAGTTTGACCGCTACTTCAGGAGGCACAATGCCAGCAACTACACAAGAGATCGAACAACGCTACGAACCCATTCTGACGCTCTTTTTCGCAGGCCGCCTGCCCGCTTTCAAACACGCGCGTCATCTGGCAGTGGCCAACATTCTGTACCATCTGCCACACGGTCAAGAATTGATGCATCTCGGTTTGCAGATCACAGCGACGCGCGCGGGCGTGCCAGAAAAATACAGCCGCGAGATTACCGATTACTATTGGGAACATCTCGACGGCGTGTTGCCTGATTTGCAGGAATTTGCCGATGTGTTGGCCGCGCAGCAGATTTAATGCAGGTTTAATGCATGATGAGTCAAGCTACGCACCCCAAATTTTTGCTTGGGCAAATCAGCCCTAATGCTATAATCCGCGCGCGTGAAAAGCCGTGAGTGGATACGCGGGTTTGGTGTCGGAAAGTTTTAGGTGTTTGGATAGAGCGTTGCCGCTGATTGAGCCTCACGCATTTCGATCTACCTCGCGCGCTGTCTCAAGGCAGCGCAACCAGCCCGCCACATAACGCGATCCCAGCTCAACCAAGGAAGGGTTACTTTATGAAATTCCGTTTGACCGCTTCTGTCTACCTGTTGGTTTGCCTCGTCCTCTATGTGAGCGTCGCGTCGGCTCAAACTGTTGCTCCTACTAGCCAGGTCGCCAAACCATCTCAAGCGCAATACGCAGCAGAGATCAAAAAGCATTATGAGCAGGAAAACTTTGCGGCGCTGGACGAGTTGGCGCTGCAAGCACGCACCAGCAAGGAGCGCTTTGCGGGCGCAGACTGGAAACTCTATATCTTTTACCAAACGCTGACGTGGCCCAGCACTGGCGCGCGCGCAACTGATGAAGAATGGAAAGCCCATCTCAACCGGCTGCAAAAATGGGTGAAGGATGCGCCCGATTCAATGACGGCGCGGGTGGCACTCGGTGGCGCGTGGGTCGAATACGCGCAGAAAGCACGCAGTTCGAACAATCAGTGGACAGACTTTGATGGCGAGGTTGGCGGCAAACAATTTCAGGAACGACTGCGACAAGCAGAAAAGGCGCTCAGCTTCGATCCGCTCAAGATGACCGGCCGCTTGCTTAGCAAAGTCAAGACAGAGCTTTCGACGACAACCACCTCGCAACTTCGTTCTTACTGCCCACATTGGTACGTCGTCAAAATGGCGCTCGAACAAGGCCGCACCTGGGATTGGAATCGGTTCAACAATATTTTTGCCGAAGGCGTTGCGCTGGAGCCGACTTATTACTACCTCTACAAATCGAAAGCCTTCAACCTACTGCCACGTCAACATGGCGGCAAACGCGAGTGGGAGATGTTTGCGGAACAGACCGCGCGCAACCTCGGCGACAAGGAAGGCGCGATTACCTACTACTTGATCGCGGCGCATCTGAGCCACTTCTTCAACAACACGCTGACTGAAAGCAATTTCTTTCAGGCGAATCAAGTCCCCTGGCCGCGCCTGCTCGATAGCTACAAACAACTCGAAGCAACTTACGGGACGACTTACGCCAGGTTGAACGAGATGGCGCTGTTCGCTTCGTTGGCCAAAGAACACGCCATTGCCAAACTCTACTTCGACCGCATCGGCGCGCAGTGGGACGCGGCCGTGTGGCAGGACAAAGCGGTCTTCGATTCGCTCAAAAACCTGGCCATCGTTAAAGCCGCGCCGCAGAAAGCCGCCAGTTGGATGGGTGGGACGGAGAGCACTCAAACAACCGTCAATTATGCCGGCTTGAAAGCTACACTCTCTGCACGCACAGCCCTATGGCGCAGGAGCGATGAAGTGGTCATCGAGGCGTTGATTGAAAATACGACCAAGCAACCGCTCGCGCTCAACACCTATCAACTCAATCATCCGGCGCTCGCGCTAGTCATTCTCGATGCAGCGGGCCGCAAACCCGCGATCATTACGCCGCCGCAAGCCGGCGATATGCGCCCGTACAACAAAGTGCTCAAGCCGGGTGAGTATCTGCGCTTCACCTATCGCCTCAATTTTCTCAGAGGACTGTTGCCTGTTGGTGCATACACGATCAAGATGCAGGCGATGACCTCGAATGATTTGAGCATTCGTATCACCAATGCCCGGCGCGCTTGAGCAACGAAGCAGCGGTAGAAGTCTGTGCCAGCAAGGGCTTGAGTCTCTGAGACCAAGCCTTGCTGACGCAAGCTGTTGATAATGTTTTCGGATGAAACTCGCCAGTGGCTTTTGGAAAATCTTTCAGCCGATTTGACCCGCTATTCCTCTCACAAAAAAACTTCGCCTGATCAAGCTGGGAACTAAATGCTGACGCTGGCGTACTGGTGAGGCTAAGGCTAAGATTCGTTCGACCTTGGGTAATTCGGTGGTTTTATCAGCACAGGAGTCAACCATGAAAATTCTCTTCCTACTCTTGCTCACGCTGAGCAGCTTAGCGCGTGCGCAATCAACCTCTTCACCTGATCCGTTTTTTGCCCGCTTGCAAGGCGAGTGGCGCGGCGAAGGCACGGCCTTCGGTACGACTGCGCGAGTGCAACAGCAGTGGACCTGGCAACTCGGTGGCAAGTTCTTCCGGCTGAGCCTGCGTTATGAAACCAAGAGCAAAGACGGCACAACGCAGGTCTTTGAGGGGCACGGTTATTATCAAGCGAAAGGCGGCGGCAAATACCTGGGCCGCTGGTTCGATTCGCAAGGCAATGACTATCCGATCAATGCGCAGCTCGAAGGCGATGCGTTAGTCGCACTGTAGGGCGGCAAAGTCGAAGGTCGCTCAATCTATCGCCTAACCGAACAGGGCAACCAGATGGAAGCTTCCGATTCGATCAAGCAAGCGGATGGAAGCTGGAAAGATTTCAGCCGCTTCGTGCTGAAACGCTAAACGGCTGGCGCCTTCTCCCTTTGGTTATTGATGATGACAGAAGGAAACACACAGTCTGTGACTGCTCAATTCAGGGATATGCCTGCCGAAGAGTTTCGGCGCTATGGGCATCAGTTGATTGATTGGATCGCGGACTTTCTGGCCAAGGTGGGCGAGTTACCTGCTTTCCCGCCGGTTCAACCAGGTGAGATTCGCAGCTTGTTGCCAAGTGCTCCGCCGCAAACCGGCGAGGCGATGGAAGAGATTCTCTCCGACGTTGATCGCGTGGTGATGCCGGGTATGGCGCATTGGAATCACCCGCGCTTCTTCGCCTACTTCACGTCGTCGGGCAGCGGCCCCGGCATCCTGGGCGAATTGTTGAGCGCCGCGCTCAACGTCAACAACATGCTCTGGCAAACCTGCCCGGCGGCGACTGAGTTGGAAGAGGTCACGCTCGATTGGCTGCGCCAGATGCTGGGTTTGCCAGGTGAGTTCTGGGGCGTTATCTACGACGGCGGTTCGAGCAGTACGTTTCATGCCATCGCCGCCGCGCGCGAACGGCTCACCGAGTTGCAAATTCGTGAACGCGGGCTGGCCGGACGCAGCGACGTGCCGCGCTTGCGCCTCTACACTTCCGAACACGGCCATTCATCAATTGATAAAGCTGCGGTGGCACTGGGGCTAGGCTTGGACAGCGTGCGCCGCGTAGCCGTGGACGCTGAATACCGGATGCTGCCGCAGGCCTTGGCCGAGGCAATTGCGGAAGACCGGCGCGCGGGCTATCTGCCTTTCTGCGTGGTGGCGACTGTGGGTACGACTTCGTGCACGAGCATTGATCCGGTCGCGGCGATTGCTGACATCTGTGCGCGTGAAGATCTCTGGCTGCACGTGGATGCGGCACACGGTGGCGCGGCGGCAGTCGTGCCGGAGATGCGGCACGTACTGGACGGTTGCGCGCAGGCTGATTCGCTGGTCATCAATCCTCACAAGTGGCTCTTTGTGCCGCTGGGTTTGAGCGTGCTTTACACGCGCCACCCGGCAATGTTGCGGCGCGCGTTCAGCCTGGTGCCGGAATATTTGAAGACTACGCAGGGCGAGACAGTAGTCAACTACATGGATTACGGCATACCGTTGGGTCGCCGCTTCAACGCGTTAAAGCTGTGGTTCGTGCTGCGCTATTTCGGCGTTGAAGGGATGGCAGCGCGTATTCGCGAGCACCTGCGCTTGGCGCAACGCTTCGCACAACGGGTTGACGAACATCCTGACTTTGAGCGCCTGGCGCCAGTGCCGTTGAGCACAATCTGCTTTCGTGCTCATCCGCTCGGGCTTGATGATGAAGCGGCGCTGGATCAACTCAACGCGCAACTGATGCGGACGATTAATGAAACCGGCGAAACATTTCTTTCGCACACCAAGCTAGGCGGGCGCTTTGTCATCCGGCTGGTCGTAAGTCACCTACTCACGGATGAAGCGCAGATCAAGCGCGTCTGGGAGATTGCGCAGGAACAATTGCGACGGTTACTAATTTGAAGAAGTGTGATCGTGCACGATCCTCCAACCGTCTTTGAACTTGCGAAAGATCAGCGTGAAACGTCCGCCCAATTCCTTGCCATCAGACATTTTCAACTGCCACTGACCGCATACGAACGAAGATGCGGGGCTGAGCAGATGAATGTCTAAATCGCTGAAGACTAGCTTGCCCATCTCCCTGCCTTCGGCCTGATAGGTTTTGCGGTAGCGTTCGAGCGTCGCATCCCAACCTTGCAGCTTACGCCCGCCGGAAACAAAGGTCAGTTCGGGCGAGCGCCAATAACCAACCATGAACTCTTCGAGCTTGCCCGCATTCCACGCCACGACTTGCGCGTCGAGCACGGCACGGATTGCAACAGCCGCATCCGGCTTGGCGGCAACGTGGCCTTGTCCAATGATAACTGCACAACACAACAAACAGAGCCAGAGTAAATATCGTCTTAGTGTTTTCATCTGATCATTCCCTTCGTATTTGGAGATTTGAGTCGAAGCCGAAGCCCTGTCCGACGGGTTCCACAGAGGCTTCCTGCAGCCTTTGCCGCTCACGGCGCGGCTGGTATAATTCAGGCCGTTATGCCTGGCGATTATTTTTATACTTCCGACGACAATTCCCGCAATCCCCAGAAGCACACCATGCTAGATAAATTGCTCGCAATCACCGACAAGTTCGAAGAGTTCTTTCACCGCTCGACCTTGAGCGCACTGGCCGTGCTGGCGATGGTGGCCGGTGGGTTGACCGGCTTGGTCTTCGCCTATCAGCTCAATTTCACCAGCTACGCGGCGGAAGTGGACGCGCTGGGTGAGTATACCCCGCCGGAGATCACCAAAATTTTCGCTGACGACGGCAAGACGGTGATCGGTGAACTGTCACTGGAACGGCGCATACCGCTGACTTACGAACAAATCCCCGAACGGATGAAAGAGGCGCTGATGGCCATCGAAGATACGCGCTTCTTCGATCACATCGGCCTTGATCCCTATCGTCTGGCGGGTGCAGTGGTGCAGAGCTTTATGCGCGGGCACCGCGTGCGCGGTACTTCGACGCTCACGCAGCAATTAGCGCGCGAGCTTTTCTTAAATAAGCGGCGCGACCCCATGCGCAAGGCCAAAGAGATGCTCTACTCGTTACAACTCGAACGAGTCTACACCAAAGAGCAGATCATGACGCTCTACTGCAACAAGATCTTTCTGGGCGGCGGCGCTTATGGTTTTGAAGCGGCGGCGAATTACTACTACAACAAGCCGCTCAAAGAATTGAATCTCGAACAATACGCGATGCTGGCCGCCTTGCCCAAAGGGCCGCAAGTCTATTCGCCGATCCTGCGCCCCAAGGCTGCGAAAGAGCGCCGCAATCTGGTGCTGCAATCTATGGTCGAGGCCGGCTATGTTACACAAGCGCAGGCCGACGAGGCCAAAGCCACCGCGCTCGAACTCAACCCCAACGAAGTCCGCAACAAGAATGACAAATCGCCCTACGCTTACTTTGTCGAAGAAGTGCGCCAGGAACTGCAACGGATGCTCGAACGCAAGCAGCAGGACGCGATGGAGGTCTACAAAGCGGGCTTGAGCGTTTACACTACGATTGATGCTGAAGCGCAGAAGCTGGCGGTCGAAGCCGTGCGCAAAGGCGCGCGCAATTACCAGAAGCGACACGGCTGGAGCAAGATTCAATTCGACAACGTCCTGGGCAAAGACGATGGCGTGACGCTGGAGAATTACCAGCATTACACCTGGTCATTCGTCGCGCCCAAAGTTGATGAGGTCATGACCGGTTTGGTCACAGAGGTCAATGACCGCGGCACGGTCGTTTCGTTTGGCCACTACTCTTCTGTGGTGACGCCTGCCGAAATATCCGCTGTCGGCAAGTTCCCGTCAAAACTTTTCAAACGCGGTGACCTGGCGCAATTCCGTGTCACTGCCGTGGACGAGACCAAAAAGACGCTCAAGGTCAATCTCGAGCCCGAACCTGAAGTCCAGGCTGCGCTGGTGATGCTCGACTCCAAAACCGGCGAGATCAAGGCCCTGGTCGGCGGTTACGACTTCTCTACGACGAAGTTCAATCACGCCACGCAGGCCAATCGGCAAACCGGCTCGGCGTTCAAACCGTTCGTTTACGCCGCCGCGATGGAGCACGGCTTAAAGCCGGACGACGTGGTGGACGACGCGCCTTTCAAACGTGGCAACTGGGAACCGCACAACTACGACAACCAGTTCATGGGCGCGATGCCTATTCGCAAGGCCTTCGCGCTCTCGCGCAACATTCCGGCGGTGCGCGTGCTCGACGAGACCGGCATCAACAACACTGTCAATATGGTCAAGCGCATGGGCCTGCCCAACCCGATGGCTCCGTTCCTGCCGTCTGCGCTGGGCGCGACTGAAGAACCGCTGTTGCCGATGGTCTCGGCCTATTCGGTCTTTCCCAACAACGGCGTGCGCGTCGAGCCGGTCTGGATTCGCAAAGTCGTAGACCGCGATGGCAACGTCGTCGAAGAGGCCAAACCGAAATCTTACAAAGTGGTGAGCGAATACGTTGCGGGCGAGATGGTTGACCTGATGCGCGGCGTCGTCACCGGCGGTACGGCTACGGCAGCCAATTCGATTGGTCACGAGATCGCGGGCAAGACGGGCACGGTCAACGACTTTACCGACGCCTGGTTTATTGGTTACACAGCGCGTTATTGCGCTGGCGTCTGGATTGGCTATAGCGATAATAAACGGCCACTCGGCAATGGCGAGGCTGGCGCGTCGGCGGCGCTGCCCTTCTGGGTTGATTTCATGCGCGCATTTCTGAAAGACAAGCCAAAGGAGAAGTTCGGCAAGCTGCCGAGCCTGCCCGACGATCTGCGCCAACTGCAACTGGTGCGCGCCCGCGAACACGCGAGCGAACGCAGCAAGCTGACCAGTCCGGAAGGTGACGCCCTACCCGGCGCGACCGGTTTGCCAAATCTCGACCCGCTTGGCGGTTCGCCGCGCGAGACATCCGCCGCCGTTCCTGCTGTCGTGAATAAACCAGAGCCGACACCCAAACCGCAACCTACGCCCGAACCGCCCAAGCTCGACATGCGACCAAAGATCGTCAGACCGCCCCAACCAGAACCAACGCCCGTCCCTGAAGAACCGGCGAAGAAAGGCAAGAAGGGAAAAGGAAATGGAAACTGAATGTGGAATGCGGGATGCGGAACTGAAGAGGATGTCTAATGAGTGAACAAATCATTGAGGAAAGCGCGTCTGCTCAGCAGCAGAATGATTCCGCACTCAACACTCCGCATTCCGCGCTCTTCAAATCCGGTTTCGTCGCCTTGATTGGGCGTCCCAATTCCGGCAAATCAACTTTGTTGAACGCGCTCGTCGGCGAACACATTGCCGCTGTTTCATCCAAGCCGCAAACCACTCGCACACGCATTCGCGGCATCGTCAATCGTCCCGACGGCCAAATCGTTTTCGTAGACACGCCCGGCATTCACAAACCCGGCTACGCGCTCAATCGCCGGATGATGGGCTTCGTCAGCGACGCGCTGCTGCAAGTGGATGTCGTGCTCTTGCTGCGCGACGCTACACAACGTACCGGGCAAGGCGAACGCTTCGCGCTCGATCTGGTCAAAAACGCCAAGAAGCCTACGCTTCTCTTGCTCAACAAGATTGACCTGCTGAAAGACAAGAAAGCGCTCCTGCCGCTAATCGAAGGCTACAGCAGCGAATACGAGTTCGCCGAGATCATCCCGCTCTCAGCGCGGCGCGGCGACAATCAGGAATTGCTCGTCAACAAGCTGCTTGAATACTTGCCCACAGGCCCGCCGCACTTTGACGAAGAGCTGTTCACCGACCAGCTCGAGCGCAACCTCGTCGCCGAACTGGTGCGCGAAAAGATTCTGGAAGTGACCGGCGACGAAATCCCTTACGTCACTGCCGTGCTCACCGAACAGTGGCAAGAAGTTCCGGATGCAACCGAAATCCATTGCGTGATCTACGTCGAGCGCGCGTCGCAAAAACCCATCTTGATTGGCAAGCAAGGCCAGATGCTCAAAAACATCGGCACACGAGCGCGGCGCGACATCGAGAGGATGCTCGACCGCCACGTGCGTCTATTCCTATTCGTAAGGGTGCAGGAAGAATGGCGCAACGACCCGCGCACATTGGATGAGCTAGGCATCGAAGCAACCACACAATCGTAAATCGCACACTACACATTTGACATGAAAGTCTGGCACGCCCTCGAAGTCGAACTAGACAAAGCCGCCGAGCAAGCCGTCACGCCGCAGCTTTGGAACGCCGGCACCACTGGCATCGAAGTCTCCGAAGATTCGCCGCAACAAATCACCTTGCGCGCCTATTTCGACAGCGCGCCTGACATTGAAAAGATCCGCGCCGAGATCGTGCGCGCGCTCGGTTTCATCAGCCTGCCGGAAGCCGCCCTACATCGAATCAACACAATGACAATTGCCGATCAAGACTGGCTGACCGAATGGAAGAAAGGCTACGAGCCAGTTGAAGTGGGCGCGCGGCTGCTCGTTACGCCGTCGTGGAAACGCGAACAGGTCGCCAACACAGAACGCCTCATCATTCAGATTGACCCCGGCATGGCCTTTGGCACCGGCACGCACGAAACCACGCGCGGCTGTCTGGAACTGCTCGAAAAATATTGGCCGCCGAAAAATAATGAACACCCTGCGCTGCTCGACGTCGGTACGGGTACGGGCATCCTGGCGATGGCCGCGCACAAGCTCTGCCCGACGGCGCGCGTCGTCGGCTTCGACGTTGACCCCGAAGCGATCACCGTGGCTGAAGAGAACGCCGACATCAACGGCCTGAGCGACGCGCTCGAACTCGAAGTCAACAAGCTCTCTTTCTATCGCGGCCAGGAGTTCGACGTAGTCGTCGCCAATCTGACCGCCGATGTCATTACCAATCTATCGGTAGAGCTAAACAACGTCATCAAGGGGCAAGGCACGCTGATCGTCTCCGGCATCCTGCGCGAACAAGGTGACGAAGTGCTCTCGCTGCTCTCGCGTTGCAGCTTCGACCTGCTCGAAAGCAAACCTGATGGCGAGTGGGTGACGTTCGCGCTCCGCTCACAAAAGACTTTGCGCCTCTGAACGCATTGCAACCTTTATTGCTTCTGCTCTCGCATGCAACGCCATCGCTTCTACGCTACACCAACACAAATCAACGGCACGCAGATCACACTTGCGGCGGGCGAAGCGCATCATTTGGCGCGCGTACTGCGCTTGGCCCTGGGCGCACGGGTTTACGCCTTTGACGGCTGCGGCAACGAATATCTTTGTGAGATTGCGCAACTCGACAAACACGCCGCCGTGCTCAGCATCCTCGAACCGCTCACCGACACCGTCGAATCGCCGCTCCAACTCACACTCGCCCAGGCGCTCATCAAAGGCGACAAGTTCGATTGGGTCGTGCAGAAGGCGACCGAATTGGGTGTCACGCGCATTGTCCCACTCATCACCGAACACAGCGAGATCAAGCGTGCTGAAGAACGCGCCGAGAGCAAATTACAACGCTGGCGGCGCATCGCGCTCGAAGCTGTTAAACAATGCGGGCGACGCAGGCTGGTTGAAATCGCTGAGCCATTGGCCTGGCCGCAGTTTTGCTCGGCAGATGCCAGTGAATTGAAGCTGATCTTTTCCGAACGTGGCGGACAGCGGCTGCGTGCTTTGCCGAGCGCGGCGACCTCGGTCACGCTGGCGGTTGCTGCCGAAGGCGGGTGGAGCGAGGCGGAATTGGCTGCCGCTACTCAACACGGCTTTGTCCCAGTTTATCTAGGCGCACGCATTTTGCGCACGGAGACTGCGGCGATTGCCGGTGTTGCGTTGATTCAGCAACTGTTCGGCGACCTCTAAAATCAGCCGCACCCGCCTACCGCTTCCAACAGCTTCAACGTCTCACGTGCCGCCGCTTCCCACAAAAACTGCTTTGACCGCTCAATCGCTCTGGCCCGTAGCGTGGCGCGCAGTTCTTCATCCCCCACCAGCCGCTCCAACTCGTCGGCTAATTCGCATGGATTGTAGGGGTCAAAGTAGACTGCCGCTTCCGCAGCAATCTCCGGCAATGCGCTCATGCGCGCAGCAGCAATCGGCACGCCCAACGCCAAAGCTTCCAACAATGGAAACGAGCACGTTTCCGCCAAAGATGGATGCACGAAAGCCAGCGCGCAGCAATAGAGTTGCTGCAATTGCTCGCGCTCACACGCGGGCACATGAATCACTTGCCCAGTCAACCCAAGCCGCACGATTTGCGCTTCACATTCCCGCCAATACTCTGCATCCGCCAGATCGCCGACCAGCGCCAGTTTGAGCTGCGGATGCCACGACGAAATCAACGCGAAAGCGTCCAGCAAGGTCGTCAGATTTTTGTAGCGATGAAATTGCGCGACGTAGAGTAGATAAGGCTGCGACAGACCAAATTGCTGCAGCAGAGCAAAATCGCAATCCCGCGCCCGCTCCGCCGCGCCCCAATCAATGCCGTGATGGATGACGGCCAACTTGTCCGGCGCGATGCCAAAGGCCGCTTGCACAAGCCGTTGCGTATCGTGACTGAAAACAATTGTAGCTGCGCTGCGGCGCACGGCCTGGCCCATCAAGCGCCGCAACAGCTTCAAGCGCCGGCGACGCAAGTGCGAGCGTTCCTCCTCAATCAACTCCGCGCGCAGCGGCATCGAATTGTGCAAGGCAATCACCAGCTTGGTGCGGCGCGGCAACCAACTTGGCGCAAACCCGGCGTTGGAAAAAAGCACATCCGGTTGCCAGCGGCGCAAATGAAATGGAAAGACAAATAACCGCCAGAAGAGCTTTATGATGGCTCTGCCAAGCCACACACTATTACTGGCAGCCAGCCCCGTTACGCGGTGCAAGCGCAGCCGCGCGCTTGTCTTCAATCCATCAAAATCGCCATTGTGAAGGACAATCAATTCGTGGTCGGAAGCAAGCTGGGCGAGTTGAGGTAGTAGATGAGTGAGATAGACTTTGCCGCCGCTCATCGCTGCTGTCGCATCAATCAGAATCTTCATGCGCTTCTTTCTCAGCCCCATTCAGCGATGTTCATAAGTCTCAAGCGAGCGTGGCGCGCGAAATCGTTTTGCTAATAGTGAGGTGCGCAAAACACGCAACAAGTAATGGGGCATGTTCCTGATTTGCCATTCAAGCAAGGTCAACTTATCGCCCAGGCTTGACTGTAATGCAGGTTGGCCAAACAGCCGACGGCCTTCTAACTCTATCTCTTCAGCCTTGCGATTGCTCAATTGCTGCGCGTGCAAACGGAAGCAGGCGACTGCCGGGCCGTCAACATAAGCAAAGCGTTTTCCTGCTTGCAGCGCCCGGATAAAAAAATCGGCGTCGGCTTTGTAGCGAAAGTCTTCGGCAAAGCCTTGCAACTCGGCGTAAACGCCACGGCGAAAAATCGCTGCCGGTTGTGCAAACCCCATGCGCGCGCAACGAAACAAGGAGAGCAGTTGGTCCGGTTGCGCGGCGGCAAATGAATAGAGAAAGCGGCCCCAGCCATCTACGTAATCGCAATTGCCATAGACCACATCAGCCTCCATCAATTCGCCGCACTCTATCAAGCGCGCTAGGCTGCCTCGGTAAAGCCAGTCGTCAGAGTTCAAGTAGCATAACCACTCGGCACTGCTGTCTCGTAAGCCTAGATTGATTGCTCGGTAAATGTTGCCTCGTTCAACGTAAGCTGTCCCAACATTCCATTGCTTACACAGGCGTAGCGTCTCATCAGATGAGCCACTGTCCACGATGGTAATCTTCACCTGCACAGGTTCCTGTAAAGTCAGTGAAAGAAGTGTGCCCCCTAGCGTGGCGGCGCTATTCAAAGTGGGAACGACACAATGAACCGAATGTTTATCCATCTACAAATGATTCACGGCTGATCTGACAGGAGCAGATCAGGGGCAAAGCTGGAGCGCAGGTAAGATTCTCGAATCGCTTTCTCGCTAAGCGAGGCGGCTACTTCTTTTGCCCTGAGAGTAGCGGCCCAGCCCAGACTAAGCACCAAACTCCAGACTGGTGTGTGACTCGTATGTACTAGATAGAGCACGGCCCCAATCAAAAACAGCGCGAAAGCAAATTCCCACTCTTGCTTCTCAGTAGTATTGGTGAGCTTGGCAGTGAGGAAGCGTAACGCGGCCAAGCAACTGAAACATTGAGCGAACCACAGCCATAAGCCCAACACACCGCTATTGCAAATTTCCAGCAGGAAACCGCTCGTCGGCGGACTGTTGATGCCGACTTCGGGTGTCCAGATCGTGCTATACAGCCCTTGTGGGATGTAGGCTGAGGCCGGTAGTGAGACAAGCCCCGGCCCTGTTCCGATTAAGGCATACAGTGGCTTATCTAAGAGAAAGAGCAAGGCGCTGGCGTCAAACACATCCAGACGGTAGGCAACTTCTTCTCCACGGTCTCCGGCGGGGATGCCTTCCAGTTTGTACTGTGGATCAACGCGTTTCTGAATCACCTGTGATGCCTGTTCAAATCGGTCAGGCAAATAGACCCAAAATGCGATTATCGTCGCAACCAAAACAACGCTAGTTAGCGCAACCAATATGCGTGTGCGGTTGGAAAGAAAGACCGTAGCCGTCAATAAGCCGCACCCCAAGAGTACAAGCGAACTCACCGAATAAGTGATCAGCACCCCGACCAAATTGATTACCAACAAAAACAACCACCCGACAGACAAGCGACGGCGTAACAAGAGCAAAACAAGCAAGCCATAATCGCAACACATTCCCATCGCGCGAGGCTCAAGCGCCAAGCCGCGCGCGCGGCCCGTCAGAATCAGCGTCTCGCCAATCCCTGTCAGGAGATAAAAAATGTCTACATCGCTAATGAAATTGATCAAGCCCACCAGGGCATTGAGCGTTCCGCCGAGTGCGACGGCGCGCCCGACTGTCAAGAACGCATCAGGCACTTGCCGTAATAAGCTAGTCAGCAAAATCGCCAAAGATAAATCGCTGACTAGCCGCATCAAATAAATGATCGTGCGCCCCTGTGCGATCAGAGTGAACGGGCGGTTGTAGGTCAAATCCGGCCAGGGCCAGATGAATCCGAACGCGACGCCTAACAAAGCCAAGTAAAATAGGTTGAGCAACAAGGCTCGGACTGGCTGTAAGCGAAGATAAGAGCGCAATTCCGTTATAGCTACTGGTATGTAAATCAGTCCGACCACCCGCGAGGCGGGTAAATTGGTCACGATAGACGTGTCGAAAATTTGGATGAAGAGCGTCAGGCAAATCCAGCCCAACAAGAGTCGTGGCTTGCGCAGCCAGAGCAGCAAGAGCGGCATGAGGATGGCTATGCCCAAGAAGATAAATTGTCGGAGGTCAGTATTCATCAAACTTTTGTTTTATAGCCACACTGCTGCAAGCTCTCGCACAGCGCGCGGACGCGGACTTTCCATGTGCCAACCTCCAGCAGTCGTTGATAGTTGCGCTCCACCAAATCCTGGTACGTTTCAATGTTCGCCAGAATCGCTAGAAGCTGCTCTAGTGAAGATTCCAGGTCGGCTTCAATAATCGGATTATAGCCAAACAACTCTAATAGCTCTTTTGGGCAATGCCCAAGGATAAGACAGCCAGAAGCCATCGCTTCAAAGTAGCGATGAGTTACTGTTTCAACCCCGCCCGCGCGTTCCGGGGTGGTCAGCGATGCGGGAAAACAGACCGAAATGCGGCTATTGCCCAAGCCCTGCACGAATCGTTCTTGCGTCGGGAAAACGAGTTGTCCGCGCGGACTTTCGAATAGGTGAATCAGTGCCTTTTGTTGCAAGCCACTGACCACTTGCTGATGCCACGATTCATAACGCCGCCCCACTTCAAGCACATCTATCTCGCGCTCGTGCAATGGGCGCCGATGATCGTAAGCCGTCGGGTCAGTCGCTTCCGGCAACCAGACGGAGCGCATTTGCGGAATCTGTTCGGCAAAATGGGCAGCAGATTGCTGTGCCGAAAAGAATGCAAGTCGGATGCGATGACGCAGGAACAGGCCTTGCCAGCGGGCATAGTGACGAGGCCAACAATCAAAGCAATAAACCACTGCCTCTGAAAAGTAACCTTGCGGAAACAAGCGATACTCCGCTGGCCCCATCAGCGGTACCAGATAAATCTTCTGAGGGCTTTGCCACAAATTTCTTAGCAGCCCAGCCCTGGCCAGCGCCTTGGCAAAGAGCGTCAATAACCACCCACCACGAAAACTTGCAGAAGGTATCCGGTTTTCTGCCAAACTTTGTTCAAGATATTCAACGGTATAAATCCAAACATCAGGGCTAAAAGTTTTCAGGTAAACCAGCTTGCTTGTAACGTCTTTCCCCATCTTAAACACGCAACAGCCGTCGCTGCCAATTTTCAGCGCGACCACTGACTCAACCGCGTCTTAGCGTCGTAGCCCATCACACCTATCCAGAAAACCAATAGACAAATTGCCGTCGCCCACGCTACACCTGCGGGGCCGAGTCGTTGGCCTAGCCACCACGACAACCCCAGATTACAGACGCCCGCCACTGGCCCGTAAATCACTTGCGAACGAAAGGCGCCCAAGCCATTCAGCAAGATCGCAATGCAAATCCTCACCGAGTTGATGACTTCAGTCACCAACAGCGCCAGTAACAGATCGCGCTGCAGCCGCACATCTGACGTCACCAGGATTTTGAAGAGCCAGGGCGCGCTCCAATAAATCAGCAAACATGCCGAGATTGACCAGGCAAGGCTGAAATAGAGCGAACGCTTGAACGTCTGCTTGAGCCAATTGATGTCACGTCGCGCCAACGCGTCGCTATAAGCTGCCCATAAAGGCAGCACGAAAGCAGTCTGAATTGCGCCAATCAATGTGAATAAACGCTGGCCCGTTCCATAGCCCGCTACGGCTCGCGCTCCAAAAAGCAAAGTCACAACAATCAAGTCGGTTTGCAACAGCGCAATGGCTGAAAGCTGCGCCACCCAAATTTGCCCGCCGCTGCGCAACAAGGCCTTTGCCTCGGCCCAATGAAAATTGCTCGGCCTTGGCAACAACTCGCGGTGATGCCAGCCAAACAAAAATAGCGCGGCCAGCACTTCGCCCACTAGGCTGCCACCGACAAAGGCGCCCAGCATTGCTGGCAATCCGGCGCGCGCCTTGATTGCTGCCAACAACCCGATGGCCGAAAATGCGCCGCTGAACAGACTCCAAAGCTGGTAGTGATAGCCTTCCTGAAGAGCAGTGTAAATGCTGGCAACCACTCCGGCTAGCATACGCAGCGCGAAGCAAGCGAGCACGACCACCAGCGCCAATCTGATCTCCGCGCGCGCACGTGGGGTGGTGACTTTGAACACAGCGACCCAATCAATCAGCGGAATCAAGCTGAGAAAGAGCACGAATAGCACGCACGCTACGGCTACGCTACTCCACCAGGCGCTCGCCACAATGCGGCGGGCGCGTTCCTGCTCGCCCTTGCCATCCGCCGTCGAAAGCGCGTTGAGCAAGCTGTTGGCCAAGCCGAGATCAGTCAGCCCAATCCAGCCGACCAATCCGATGAGCGTGAGCCAAAGACCGAAGCGTTCTCTGCCAAGATAATGTGAAGCCAAGGGCAGAGAGAGCAGCCCGATCAACAGCGTCATTCCTCTAGCCAGCAGCGTCGTTACGCCCGTTATACCTATGCGCCAGATGCGTCGCTGTCCGTGGTCGCTTGCTTCCTCATCGGACTGCGACCGCGCTTGGAGTTTTGCTTTCAAATAACTCAGCATCAGTTCCGGCTCGCGTGTCGCTCAGTTCCGATAAAACCTGACGATCTGCTCAACCACATACGCCTGCATCTCCGCCGTCAATTCAGGATAGATCGGCAACGACAACACTTCGCGCGCAGCCTGTTCGGTCACAGGCAGATCGCCCACGCTGTAACCCAGATAGGCGAAGCACTCCTGCAAATGTAGCGGCACGGGATAGTAGACCTCGCAGCCAACGTCGTTCGCGTGCAGATGTTTCAACAGTTCGTCACGCTGCGCGGCGCGAATCGTGTATTGGTTGTAGATGTGGCGGCGTTGCGGGCGTTCGATCGGTGTTATGACTTCTTCCAATCCGGCTTCGGCAAAGAGCGCGTTGTAGCGCGCGGCGTTGCGTTGGCGCGCGGCGTGCCAATCGTCCAGATATTGCAGCTTCACGCGCAGCACGGCGGCTTGCAGCGCATCCAGCCGACTGTTGATGCCGATGACTTGGTGATAATACTTCGGTTGCATGCCGTGCACGCGCAGAAGGCGCAATTGCGCGGCCAGCGCGTCGTCATTCGTCGTCAGCAATCCGCCTTCGCCTGCGCCGCCCAGGTTTTTGGACGGGAAGAAGCTGAAGCAGCCAATCGTGCCCAGTGTGCCCGCGCGCCCATTTTGGCCAAACGACAAATCATCTGCGCCGATGGCTTGCGCTGCGTCTTCGACTACAGGCAAGTTGTGGCGTTGCGCGATGTCGAGTAGCGATTGCATCTCGGCGCATTGGCCAAAGAGGTGCACGGGTATGATCGCTTTGGTGTGCGGCGTGATCGCGCGTTCGAGTTGCGCGATGTCGAGATTGAAATCGTCGGGCGCGATGTCCACGAAGACCGGCTTCGCGCCGAGCCGCGTGATAGCGCTGGCCGTGGCGAAGAAGGTGAATGAGACGGTGATGACTTCGTCACCGGGGCCGACGCCGAGCGCCTGCAAAGCCAGCAGTAGCGCGTCCGAGCCAGAGCCACAGCCAATTGCGTGTTTGACGCGGCAATATTCAGCCGCCGCTTTTTCAAAGGCTTCGACTTCTGCGCCGAGAATGAATTGCTGGCCGTCGAAGACGCGTTCGACCGCGACAAGCACTTCGGCGCGGATGGTTTGGTGTTGAGCTTTGAGATCGAGAAGAGGGACTTTCATTGTGATATTGATTTGCTTGGAAACGCGGCATCCAGCGAAACCGCGCACGCTAAAACCAACAGGAATAGTAAGGCGTTGGCCGTGATTTGCAAATTGAAGTCGAACAAGCTGTGTACAGCCAGGCCCAGCACGGCAACATAGCAGCCAATAAGCAAAGCGCGTTCTTGACTGCGCAATTGGCCCGCGTGCCGTGCTTGTTGCCGTACTTGTCGCAGCAATTCAATCACGAACCACAGCAGGATCAACCCACCGAGCATGCCCGCATCAGTGAGCAATTGCAGATAATCATTATGCACTTTCTCCAAACGTTCCAGCTTGGCGGACGCGTGGCCGTAATGAGGATAGACCGCCGGAAAAGCACCCAGACCGACGCCAGTGATGGGATGATCCAAAAACATTTGCCAAGAGGCGCGCCAATACGCCAGCCGCGTGACGACTGAATGTTCGCTCGCGCCTTCACGGATGGATTGAAAGCGCCAGAGCAAGCGGTCGTAACCGATCCACAACGCAAATATGCCGATCAGCGCCAACACGCCACCAGCCAACCAGAGCCGGTTGCGCCCGGCATTCTCGTCCGGCTCATCAGCTTGCCCACGCCACGCCAGCCACAGCAACACTGCGAATTGCACGCCAAACGCCAGCATCCCGCCGCGCGAGAGTGAATAGAGCAGCGCCGCCGCCATCACTACGACTGCAAAGAGACACAACGCGCGTAACCCGGCTTCGCTGCGCGCCAGCAGCGCGTGCGCAAATGGCAGCGGCAACAGCAACTCCATCATCCCAGCAAAATGGTTGTAGTTGGCGAATGGGCCGAACGGCGCGACGTAAATGGAGACCGGGCGCATCCAATAAAGCTTGCCGTTGTAAGTCAGCTTCTGCACGATGGCAAAGAGCGCAACGCTCGCGCCCAATATGGTGAGCGTTATCCAAAACACGCGCCGCCGCCGCGCATCGCGCAAAAGGTGCGCGGCCACGACAAAATAGATCAGCAAGGCGAGCAGCTTGACGGTACTTTCTTTGGTAGCCTGCAAATCGAAAGAGCGACTTGGCACGAAGATTTGCGCACAAGCCAACAGCCACAACACCAACAGCGGCCAGACAAGTCGTGGCTGCCGCCAGCCAGCTTCCGGCGCGAAAACGAATTTGATGGCGAGCAGGACGGCGAGCAACAACGCATTCAACTCGAACAGCGCGACAGACCAATCCTCGACCGTGCCGTAAGCCAGTGGCGCGAGCACGGCGGTGAGCAGCAGGTCGGCGAAGAGGAAGCTGTCGAGCTTTTTCATCTCAAATCTCACGTGGAATCGCGGATGGCGTCAGGGCGTCGCGTTGCCCCCTGGGAGCGCAGGCATCCTTGCCTGCTGGCTTGAGGCACTCCGGCAATCTGCTCCCTTCACCCCAGCAGGCAAGGATGCCTGCGCTCCCAGGAAGTCTAATTGCTACTCACTTCCAATCTAAAATCATCGAGCCAGACTTCCGCGTTGTTGACCGCAAGCGTTTGCGGCGCGCGGATCGTTAGGCGTAGACCGCGTGTGTCCGCCGGAGTAGTGAAGACGAGCGTCTGCTCGCGCCAATCGTTCGTGCCGGTGGGCAGCGCCGAACGAATCGAAAACAATCCGAGCTGTTGCGCGTCGGTGATTTCGATGAATGGCGCAGGATCGGACACCCTGCTGGTTTTGACGAAGTAGCACAGGCGATAAATCTGCTGCGGCCCAGCCGACACTAGTTGCGATACATGCTCGAACTCACTCTTCATTCGCGCGGCAAAGCTGAGATGCAGGGCGCAGCGCCCGCTGTGTGCGAGCAAGTCATCACGCCGCGCTTGCACTTCCGCATGTGGGCGCAGCCGCCAATCGAAACCGTCCGCCAAATCGGGAAAGTCTTCAAAAATAGGCGCGTGCTCAAAGCTGGCATTGCTCAGCAAATTGTCGTTGCTCAACTCTGCGGCGCGGCCTTCCGCTCGCAAAAAGCTTTGCCAGACGCTGCGCGCGTCGGTGAAGCGACCAGCGGCCTGCGTGGCAGCCAATAAGCCGAAGATCGCGGGGCGGCAGCTTTGGATATTGGCGGTCAGATTGGGTTCGAGCGTGCGCCAGGTTTCCAGCGCCGGATCGAGTGCCTGATTTTCGGCCAGATACTTCGCCAAATAAGCTTGCGCACGAACATCAGGCGGTGCGACTTGCCGCAGCGCGTTCAGATTCACGCCCAATGCCTGCACAATTGCCTCATAAGCATTGAGCGCGGCGCGGGGATCAGTCTGGTTGATGGTCTCGCCGGAAAGCTCCAATGCTTGCCGGAATGTGCGCAGCGCTTGATCAGTGCGACCGCTGCGCAAGTAGAAATTTGCCAACGCCCAATGCGTCTCGAAGTAACGCGGCGCGAGTGATTGCGCTCGGCTGAATGCTTGCTCGGCTTGCGCTGTTTGATTGTTGGTTTCGTAGGCGCGCCCTAGCTCCAACCAATAGCGATAATCGAATGGCGAAGCATTAGCCGCGCCTTCCAATTCAGCAATGCCTTCCGCGGGCTGCGGCGGGTCGGCGCGATAAAGCAGATATTTGCCACGCGCTGCCCGCACAGTTTGGTTGTGTGGCGCGTAAGTCACAGCCAAATCGCGGCTCGCCACTCCTTCGCCATAAGCGATGAGCGAAGTGGCGATCAGATTTTTGATGACGAAATTGGAGTTCAGCCAGGCGAGCGCAATAACGGTAATGAGTAGCGGCAGGCGTTTGGGCATAGCAGTTGGCAGTTGGCACTTGACACTTGGCAGCGAATATTCCTCAACTGCCAACTGCCAACTGCCAACTGCTCACTGGGTACTTTCTTCAGTCTGATGGTAGTACGAATATTTGTAGTTGTAGTAATAGCCTTCGCGCGCGAGGTCTACGTGATTAAGCACGACGCCGAAGATTTTGGCGTTGACGTCGTAGAGCGCCTGTTTGGTGCGCACGACAGCCTCGCGCGGCGTGTGGCCGCTCTTGATGGCGATGACGACGCCATCCACCAGCGGCGAGATGATCAGCGCATCGGTCACGTGGATAACGGGCGGCGAGTCAATCACGATGTGATCGTAACGATCCTGCAATTGCGCGAGCAGGATGCGCAGCTTGACCGCACTCAACAACTCCGACGGATTAGGCGGCACTGGGCCAGCGGGGATGATGTGCAAGTTAGGAATCTCGGTCTCTTCCACGATCACGTCGTCGAGCGGGATGTCACGCGACAAATAAGTTGAAAGGCCAGTGTCGTTTTTCGTGTTCAAAATCTTGTGGCAGCGCGGGCGGCGCATATCACCATCGAGTATGATCACGCGCGCACCGGTCTGGGCCAGCGAAATCGCCGTATTGGCCACAATGGAGGTCTTGCCTTCGCCAGGATGGCTGCTGGTAACAAGCATCGTGCGCGGCGCGTGTTCGGCGGACGAGAGCAGCAGCGAGGTACGCAACGCGCGATAAGATTCGGCGTAAGCTGAGAGCGAATCGTGATCCGAAATCAACTCCAGGCTATTGCTACCATTCGAGCCATTACCATTCGCGACAGCTAGCGCAGTGCTCTTGTGATTGCTGTAGCCGTAGGCCAGCGATTTGCGCTTGGTTAGACTTTGCAGCGACGGGATGGCGCCGAGCGGCGGCAGGTGGACAATGCGTTCAACCTCTTCCGCCGTGCTGATCGTGTTGTTCAAGTATTCAAGGAAGAAGGCCAGCCCGATGCCGAGCGCGAGGCCGAGCAACAGGCTCAAGCCAATGTTGAGCAGCTTGTTCGGCTTGACCGGCGCGATAGGCACTTCGGCACGTTGCACCACCCGGATGTTGGTTGGATGAAATTCGCTTTCGACGCCCGCCTGGCGCGAGCGCTCCAACAGCCCTTCGTAAATCTTGCGGTCAATGTCGAGCTTCTGTTTGATGACATTGAGTCCGACTGCTTCGCGGTTTTGTTGAATGGCTTCACCTTTAGATTGCGCGAGGGCGATTTTCAGGTCGGCTTCTTTGCGGCGCGCGACTTCGTATTGCGTCTCGACGTTTTTGACGACCTTCTTTTTCGCTTCGATGAGCTGCTGCTTGAGCGAATTGACCATCTCCTGGACTTGTTTGACCGCCGGATAGTTCGGCTGGTATTTGGCGGTGAGGTTAGCCAGTTCCTGTTCCTGGCGACTCAATTCTTTCGCAATGTTCTGCACCATTATGTCACTGGAGACTTGGGGCAGATCATCGGCGACAACTTCGCGGCTGCGCCGGTAGTGGGCTTCGGCTTGGCGGCGCTCGTTTTCGACTTCGACCAATTGCTTGTTGAGTTCCGAGGCGCGGTCGAGCGTGATATTGCCTTTGGTCTCGTCCAGCGAAATGATTTGGTGCGATGAGAGATATTGATTGTAGTCTCGCTCCGACTTGCGCAACTCAGCTTCGGCTTCTTCCAACTTCTCTTTCAGAAACTCTTTTGCGCCTTGCACGCCTTGCAGCCGACTCTCCATTGACCAACCAATGTATTCAGTGGCGGCGGAATTGGCCACTTCGGCAGCCAGCTCTGGCCTGTAGGCGTCGAACGAGATCGAAACGACACGGCTCATACGCCCGACCGAGACATCGTACCGGCTTTGAAAAGTATTGACCAGGCGCACTTCGCGCTCGTTTTCGTTGAGCGGCGTTTTGGTCTTGGCGGTGAATTCGTCGTGGTTGGTCAGGTTGAGCTTTTGAATGATGCGGCGCGCCAGATCGCGGCTTTGCAGGATTTCGACCTGCGTTTGCATATAAAGCGGGTTGAAGACGTTGGCCGTTTCGACCTCCATAATGCGTTGGCCGCTCACCACGCGCTCGGTCTCTTTGCCGATCTCGACCTTGACCGTCGCGCGATAGACCGGGCGCGTCAGCATCGTCGCAATCGTCACCAGCGTGACCAGGATGACCAGCGTGGCCAGCACGACCCATTTGTGTCGCTTGATGATGCGCCAGTATTCGCGCAGCGAATTCTTTTCGACTTCAAGCGCGGGGTAGCGACTCGAACCTGCCGGATAGCCCGCCGGATAACCGACTGGATAACCGCCCACGGGTCGGCGTTGCAGTTCGTTTGATGGCTGGGGCACGTTGACGAGTGCGTTGCGATTGTCTTCGTTGAAACTCATTTGATAGTGATCAGTGGTCAGTAGTTTGCAAAGGCAACTTATTGCTTACCGCAAAATTCCCCAACCTAGAGCGCTCGACAACCCGCCGGCAAAAGCCTGAATGAGTGAGCGCGCCTGTTTACTGCCCGTTGATTCTGGGACAAGCACGATGTCGTAGGGACGCAGCAAAATATCTTTCTTCGGGTTTTTTTGGATTTCGTCGTAGTTGAAGATCTGTTCCGTGCGTTCGTTTTGGTTTGCGCCATTTGCGCGCGACACGTGAATCTCTTTGCGCTTGGCGTCCTGTGCTAGGCCGCCCGCCATTGCGATGGCCTGCGTGAGCGTAATGTTCTCTTTGAGTGGGAAGACGCCGGCTTTATTGACTGTCCCTTCAACGTAGATCATCCCGGCTTCAGGCACATTGAGTAGATCGCCGTCGCGGATTACGCGGTTGAGTTCAGGTTTGCTGAAGAGCTCCTTCAGCACAATCGTCTCAATCTCCTCTCTGCCTTTGGTGTGGATGAGTTGCACAATGTCGCCCGCCTTGTCGGTCAGTCCACCGCCTTCTGAGAGCAAATCGTAGACGCGCAATTCGCGTGTGAGCGCAAAGCGTTTGGGATTTTTGACCGCTCCGGCGACGCCAACAAACTGCGCGTTGTACTCTTCGATGAAGACGGTGACTTGCGGATCTTTGAGGATGGCGAGGAATTCTTTGTTGAGCAGTTCGGCGGCTTTCAGTTCGCTCAAGCCACCGAGTTTAAGATCGTGATTGATGTAAGGCAGGCGGATTGTGCCTTGTTCGCTGACTTTGGCTTTGCGTTTGAGATCAGACTCGCCTGCTACTTCGATCAGCAGCACGTCACCAGGCCCAATCTGATAATTGTTGGCAGCCTTAGTCGCCGCCGTGGCCTGCACATTAACGACCGAGTTGGAATTTTGCGCGTGCGCTGTGACACCCAAGGCGGCCAGCAGCAACGCCAAGCCAAAAACCAAAGAGGAATGCTCTTTCATGATTCACCTTTGCAATTTTGCTCTAGCTTCGATTCACGTCCTGCGGAAGATGAACCGTAGTGACGATCATGGCGCGTGTTTGATGAATGTTGTACGGGAATCCTGGCACGCGCAAGCTTGAATAGAAGTGAGGCATGTCTAGCAAGCTGCGCCCCCGCTATCCGACGGGGCGAAACAAATTTTCTAACGTTTGGACTGGCTTATTACACAATGCGCCGGGAGCTTCCCACGCGAGGAAGCCACCGGCGCAAGCCATTGAAAAATCAAAGTTCAGCTTGAAAGCTAAGCCTTAGGGACGGAATCCGCTCACCACAATCGAACTTGGCGTCACGTCATCAGACTGCGAAGCTGCGATGATGCCCGCAACTGCGCCACCAATGCCCGCGATGATCAGGGCCGCCAACGCGCCCGCACTCAAGCCTTCCGTCTTGCTGGCCGCGGCTAAGCGCGCGCACCGTGGGGCTTGCTGACCTGCCGAAGCCGTCGTGCCAGCGGCCACGTATTCGACCTTGTTCTTGGCCACTAACTTGGCATCACTGCGCGCTGCCGCCACGCGAGTATTGCCACAGGTCACGTCCACCGTCAGCAGCGCTGCACTCTTGCCCTCGCTGACTGCTGTGCCTTCCGCCGTAGCGACCGAGACAGCTACACCTGCCGGAGCGTTCACCGTTGCGCGCCCGGAGAGCAGGTTACCGCCAATCACAGTACCGCTGAAGCGTACAGTCATCTCGGCATTCGCGCCCAATTCAATACGGCCCTGTTTGCCCAGATTGATGATTGCGTTGCCATTGGTAGTCTTGAGCGTGCTCTCGCTAAAAATGGTTGCGCCGGAGATAGCTGGGGTGCCGTTGAGCAGCACTGTGCCCATAATCGCCAACTCGCCTGCCGCTTTCGGGGCAGCATCGGCCAACGCCGACGTAGTCCAAAGCGTCGTGAAGCTGCCAACCGCCAACATCAAGCCAATCACGACTGCTTTCCTAAAGCCAAATCGAAAGTTCGATGCTCTACGAATCATTTGGTTCCTCCCTTTACAGAAATTGTCTGTTCTCTTAGCGCGCCTGAGTGATCTCACCCTCCTCAAGCTGCTTCTTCTCTGAGTCAATTGTTTTCAACTGCAACGAGCCATAAAACCGGCTCAAAAAGATAAGCGCAGCTTACAGTAACCACCTACCTTTTTTCAAACCGAAAGTGCCGTTACAAAAGAAACCTTACAGGAGGGGAATGTGCTTGCATTTGTAGCCGAAAGAGCCGCGCTAGTCAACGCAGCAAGCCCTCTTCATGTGTGGCAGCGATTCACAACAGCGTGCGATACCAGGCAATTGTGCGCGTCAGTCCATCTTCCACCACCACTCGCGGCTCCCAATTCAGCACTTCTTTCGCCCGCGAGATGTCCGGTTTGCGCGTCTTCGGATCATCTTCAGGCAACGGGCGATACTCGATCTGGCTCTGGCTGTTGGTCAGCTTGATGATCAACTTGGCAAACTCCAGGATAGTCAATTCAGTCGGATTGCCCAGATTGACTGGTTTGCTAAATTGCACGTTCATCAACCGGCAAACGCCCTCGACCAAATCGGCTACATACTGAAAGCTGCGCGTCTGTTGCCCTTCGCCAAAGACCGTAATGGCTTCGTTACGCAACGCTTGATTGATAAACGTTGGCACGACGCGCCCGTCGTTGACGCGATTACGTTCGCCATATGTGTTGAAGATGCGGATGATGCGCACATCCACGCCGTGCTGGCGGTGATAAGCCATCACCAGCGCCTCGGCATAACGTTTCGCCTCGTCATAGACGCCGCGCGGCCCGACTGGATTGACGTTGCCCCAATACTCTTCGGGCTGTGGATGCACCAGCGGGTCGCCATAGACTTCTGAGGTCGAAGCCAGCATGAACTTCGCGCCTTTGGCTTTGGCTACGCCGAGCGCGTTGTGCGTGCCCATCGCGCCGACCTTCAGTGTTTGAATCGGCAGTTGCAAGTAATCAATCGGGCTGGCGGGGCTGGCAAAGTGCAACACCCAATCTAGGTGCCCTGTGACGTGGATGTGATTGCTGACATCGTGAAAGATAAACTCGAGGTTTGGATCGGAACGATGATGGGCGATGTTCTTGACATCACCCGTTACCAGATTATCCATTGCCACCACTTGATGGCCTTCTTGCAATAAACGGTCAGCTAGATGACTGCCGATGAACCCGGCGCCGCCGGTGACTAAGATTCGCATTTTTACACTTTCATTGGGGTTTTGAATTGTTTTGCGCGGGTTGCTTAGCCGCGCCTGATTTCAAGAATCTGAATGAATCCAGGAATGCGCGAGCTTCCTGGGTTTCCGCTTTTTGATTCAAAGAACTCACGTTGAGTTGATAGATACGATTCTCAACGATAAAGAAGCGCATCTGAACAAACGCGATTTCAGTTTCTAACGCGATTTCCCGACCGGCATAGCCATCCACTTCAACCACCTTGTCAGCCACCAGTTTCAACTCTTTGCGAGTTGAAATTTCTGCGAGAGTCCTGTCGAGCAGTGATTTCGGATCAGCCGCACCAGAGGGAAATTCAACGTAATTGAGTTTGAAAATGAACTGGCCCAAAAATGAGTTAAAAAGGTGAGCTTTAACGCCATCCTTCGACTGGTGATCTTCTTCCGGTTTGGTCGGCAATAAAACACTGAATTTTCCTTGCTCCGATTTGAAGGTTTTCCAAGCCGAGATCGGCTTGGCCGGAGCCATCGGTGGTGGAGCAAATGGCGGTGGCGCAGTCTGCGCTTTTGCCAATGCGGGTATCAGCATTGCTGAGATAACAAGCAGCGCGGCTCTTACGATTGCTTTCATCCTTACTTCTACCTGCCAATCCCACGATACTTGAAGCCCGCCCGCTCGACCGCTTCAGGGTCAAGCACGTTGCGGCCATCCACAATAACTTTGTTACGCATCACTTCACCGAGTTTTTCGAGTTCGAGGTAACGGAACTCTTCCCACTCGGTCACGATCACTAACGCGTCGCATTCTTCGGCCAATTGCAGCGCGTCCTCTGCATACTCAATCTTCAAGTCGGGGTGCTGCTTGCGACAAGCCTCCATCGCAATTGGGTCATAGACTTTGATACGTGCACCACGCGCCAACAATTCGCGCGCAATGTCGAGCGCTGGCGCGTCGCGCAGATCGTCCGTCTCCGGCTTGAAGGCTAGGCCCAGCAGACCAATCGTCTTGCCCTTGATGATCTTCAAAACTTCTTGCAGCTTCTGCAAAGCAACGTGACGCTGACGCCGATTGACGCTGATAGTCGAATGGAGCATTTCCGGGTCGTAGCCGTACTCTTTGGCAATATCAACCAACGCTGAGACGTCTTTGCCAAAACACGAGCCGCCCCAACCGACACCCGCGTTCAAAAACTTTGGCCCGATGCGGCTGTCCAAGCCGAAGCCGCGCACGACCTCAGTGATGTCTGCCCCCACACGCTCGCAAATGTTGGCAATCTCGTTGGCGAAACTGATCTTCGTCGCCAGAAAAGCATTGGCTGCGTATTTGATCATCTCTGCCGATGCCAAATCAGTCGTCACCACCGGCACGGCAGTAAAACCGGCGGCGCGTGGTGCAGAGTGCGGCGGCGCAAAGGTCTGCTCAATGATCGGTTCGTAAAGCGCGCGCAAGCGCTCCGCCGCATAAGGATCGCTCGCGCCAATCACGATGCGGTCGGGATAGAGCGTGTCGGTGATGGCCGAACCTTCGCGCAAAAACTCTGGATTCGACGCGACCAAAAATAAATCTTCCGGCTTCAAGCCTGGCAGCTTGCGGCTCACGGCAGTCGCCGCACCCTCGCCGCTACTGCTTGTTGCAACACTCGCCAGCTTCTCCTGGTAAACAGGGTTTTCGCTCAACCCCTCCTTGAGAATCATCTCGACCCAATTACCCGACCCGATAGGCACGGTGGATTTGTTGACGACGATGCGGCGGCGCTCCAAATCGAGCGAGCGCCCAACCTGTCGTGCGACAGCTTCGACGTAAGACAAATCGGCTTTGCCGGTCGGCAGTGGCGGCGTGCCAACCGCGATAAAAACGACCTCGGCCTGCTTGACCGATTCGCTCAGATCGGTCGAAAAGCGCAGGTTGCCGCGCTGAATGCCGCCGGTGATCAGCGCCTCCAACCCCGGCTCATAAATCGGCGACTTGCCATCGCGCAACATTGCGATTTTGCGCTCATCAATATCTACACAGACAACCGAACGTCCGAGATAGGCCAGACACGTGCCCGTCACCAAACCCACGTAACCGGTGCCGACAACACAAACTTCCACAGAAATAGACCTCCTTGAATTTCCGCGTCCAAGCGGGCTGGCTTTTGCAGAATGAAATAGGGGATGAAGCTCATCAGCAAAGTAGGATCAACCAGGTGGGAATATAACAAAGTTAGTAATGGCCTGTCACTCACGATTTCTATAGCAGGCTCGCTCGTGCGCCCACCACGCTTCGACTTGGTGCAATCGAGCCCTTTTTTGCTGCGCGCCCCAAGCAGCAGAAGATTGGCGCGGCTATTGCGGCGTCGGTGTGGAGAATTAGCCCTTCACAGATCAGCACCCGTAGTGTTATCAACCACAACCAGCCAAGTGTCATCAGGCTGCCGGCGCGCGACCAATGTAGGCTTCACTTCATACTCAAGTAGCCGGCCGCTCGCATCGGTTTCCTGGATATGCCAGCGCGAATACAAAAGAGCAAGTTCGTCCGCTAGAATGACCTTGCGCGCTTGCAGCGTGAAGTGGGGCCGCTTGGATAGGTACGGGGCAAAACCCGCGCGCAGAGCTGCGTGCCCCTTGATAACCTGGCTTTCCAGCACAGTGGGATCCGAAGCTTGGAATTCACGTGACTTGAAGTCGC
>JADMIO011276571.1_pt1 | contig 45818 bp, 43 predicted proteins | sample 8958161 | NCBI WGS metagenome assembly JADMIO01 (sample SAMN16585339, study PRJNA669376) | soil metagenome | isolation source: Crop rotation soil | place: USA: Cullars Rotation, Alabama | collected 2011
GCCGCGACTTCAAGTCACGTGAATTCCAAGCTTCGGATCCCACTGTGCTGGAAAGATGGGCCCGGGGCACAAGATCATCCTGACTTTTGACGATGGTCCAAGTCCGGATTTTACTCCAAAAATTTTAGACATACTTGAAAAGGAAAAAGTGCCTGCAACTTTTTTTATTGTTGGATTAGCAGCTGAGCAAAACATACCGATCTTAAGAAGAATTTACAGGAATGGTTACGAGATCGGTAATCATACTTTTACCCATAGCAACATGGCAAAGATGAGTGCAGAGCGGGCAGACCTTGAAATGAAAGCTACCAGGCTACTGATTGAGAGTATCACCGGGCATTCCACCATTTTATTCCGTGCTCCTTTTAATGCCGATAGCCAGCCCCAGACCTACGAAGAAATCGAACCAATTGCAAGGAGCAAGAAAGATAATTACATCACCGTTGGCGAAAGCATTGATCCCAACGACTGGGAGAAGAATGTTAGTGCAGACAGCATCACTGCAAGAACGATCCGTCTTGCAGAAAAAACAAGTGCAAGCATTATTCTTTTACATGATGCGGGGGGAGAAACAAGGCAGGCAACCGTTGATGCTTTACCGGGGATCATTGAATACTTTAAAAAAAGAGGTTGTGTTTTTACAACAGTCTCAGACCTGATGGGCGTAACCAAAGATGCAGTAATGCCACCATTGCCTCCGAGTAAAAGCAGCTGGATGAGAAAGCTCAACCTGTTCTCTGCAGAAACTGCTTACTGGGGCGGCCATGTATTGTTTGCGCTTTTTTTGGTGGGAATAATACTTTCTATTTCGAGGATGATCATAATGGCCTTTCTTGCAGCCTGCCAGAAAAAAAGAGAAAAGCTGTTGACTACCGTACCGGTATATACGCAAAATGACCAGCCTTTTGTAAGCATCATCGTCCCGGCGTACAATGAAGAGGTCAATGCTGTCAGAACAGTAAAGAGCTTGCTGGAACAGGATTATCCATGCTTCCAGGTTGTATTTATTGATGACGGCAGCAGGGACTTTACTTTCGAGAAAGTCCAGGATGAATTCCGCGGCAACCCTAACGTTAAAGTATATACTAAACCGAATGGAGGCAAAGCCTCGGCATTAAATTTCGGGATTCAAAAATCATCCGGTGAATTTGTGGTATGTATTGATGCGGACACCCAGCTAAAACCTGACGCGGTTTCACAGCTGATGAAAAAATTCTTGTCCCCTGCAAAAAATGAAAAGATCGGAGCTGTTGCAGGCAATGTTAAGGTGGGCAATGAAATAAATATGATCACCCGTTGGCAGAGCATCGAATACATTACTTCCCAGAATTTTGACAGGAGAGCGTTTGACCTCCTGGATTGCATAACAGTAGTCCCGGGTGCGATTGGAGCATTCAGAAAAGATGCACTGATAAATGCCGGTGGCTTTACCACGGACACGCTTGCGGAAGACTGCGACCTTACAATGCGCCTCCATAAGCATGGTTATTCAATAAGGAATTGTTCAGAAGGAATTGCATATACTGAATCTCCTGAAACCATGAAGCAATTTATGAAGCAAAGGTTCAGGTGGAGCTTCGGAGTGATCCAAAGTTTTTGGAAACATCGTGATTCACTTTTTAACAGGCGATATAAGAATTATGGTCTTGTGGCAATGCCCAACATTCTTATCTTCCAGATACTGCTCCCATTTCTTGCCCCTCTCGCTGATCTGGTATTGTTGTTCAGCTTGCTGGCTGCAGGGCTTGGCGTGATCGAGGCTAGTGTTCATAACATTGTCATGTATTATTTCATTTTTACGCTGGTGGATGTGGCAGGGGCTGCACTGGCGTTTGCCTTCGAAAAAGAAGATTACAGGAAGCTTATCTGGCTTATACCGCAACGGCTGATCTATCGTCAGTTAATGTATTACGTGCTCTTAAAGTCACTTACAACCGCTATTAAAGGAGAGTTACAGGGGTGGGGCGTGTTGAAAAGAACAGGAAATGTCAGGAAGGTAGCTGTGGCATAAGACGATTATCAATAAAAGAAATCTAATTTTGTAACCCCGGGTATATCATTCCAGGTTCATGTAATTTATTGCAGCTATTGGAAACAACAACTTCAGAAAGAAAAGCTTTTTTAAAAAAGATCAGTGGACGTCCCCGTAGCGAGGAGGCGGAAATGCCATTTTTTGATCACATCGAGGTATTGCGTTGGCATATTATCCGTAGCCTTGTTGCATGGCTGCTTGCCACAATTTTAATTTTTGTTTTTATTGACTGGGTTTACGACAACATAATCCTTGCCCCGGCAAGCAATGATTTTTTTACTTATTCTGCCCTTTGTAAAATGGGTCAGTTCCTGCATCTCGGAAATAGTTTTTGCATGCCCCCGGTAAAAATAGATCTGCAGGTCAATACCGTGAACGGAACCTTTACTTCGGCAATCAGCATAGCCATGATCGGTGGAGTAATCCTGGCATTTCCCTATTTGTTTTGGGAATTATGGAGGTTTATCAGGCCAGCACTATCCACCAAAGAACGCAAATATGCAAGGGGAAGCATTTTTTGGGTGTCGCTTTGTTTTTTCGCCGGTGCCGCATTCGGTTATTACCTCATGGCCCCCTTTACTTTTAATTTCCTTGCCGGCTTTACACTTGGAAAATCAGGAATCATATTATACCGTCCTTCTGTCAATGATTATATAGATAGTCTAACAGACCTGATCCTTGGCTGTGGGATTGCATTTGAGCTTCCGGTTTTGTGTTATGTTCTTGCAAAGATTGACATCATTACAGGAACCTTCCTGAGAACCTATTTCAAATATGCAGTTATAATAATCCTGCTCGTTGCTGCTGTTATTACCCCCTCTCCTGACTGGACCAGCCAGGTGCTGGTATCCCTTCCACTATTATTTTTGTATTGGATCAGCATTATTTTAGCCACCCGGGTTGAAAAAAAGAAAGCCAGGGAAGAGAAAGAATGGTCTTAAAGAAAATATTAAAACTTATTGGAAAAGGTAATATTCAAATCTAAAATTCCAGAAATCCAGACTTTTCATCTTCCCCAACATAAACCCAATGGTTTTAAACCATTAATCCTTCTTTCTCTTTTACGGGTTTAACTGTAACTTTGTCAAGAACAAGCTTTCCATTCCATTATTAAAATTAATTGTATGCCGACTTTTAATTTAAATAAACCTGTTGCGATTGGATGCGACCACGCAGGTTTCGATCAGAAAGAAGACATTATTTCTTTCCTGGAAGGGAAGGGACTGTCATTTGAGGACTTTGGGACCTATTCAAAAGATTCAGCAGATTATCCGGATTTTGCCCACGCAGTGGCTTCAGCAGTTGAAAAAGGCGAATATGCCTTTGGGATCCTTTTGTGCGGAAGCGCCAATGGAGTTGCAATTACTGCCAACAAACATCAAAAGATAAGAGCAGCGATATGCTGGGGTGAAGAGCTGGCTCAACTGGCCCGGCAGCACAACGATGCCAACATCATTTGTATTCCGGCAAGGTTCGTAAGCGAGGGTGATGCAGAAAAAATGGTTGATCTTTTCATTAATACACCGTTTGAGGGGGGAAGGCACCAGCAAAGAGTGACAAAAATTGCCTGCTGACCATTTATCAATTTTGTGCTTTTAGATTTTCCCGATGGTTTACTTTTAGAAGATCATATTTTTTTTGTCTATGATAAGAATTTTTCTTCTAATCTTCCTGCTGAGTGTCCAGCTACTTTACTCCTTTGCCCAGACAAGTCCTCATTTAAGTGATCCCCGGGAATATTCCGCTTTAATTACTGAAGCCGACCTTCAAAAACACCTTACTATTATTGCCAGCGACTCAATGGAAGGACGCGAAACCGGGACGGATGGTCAACGGCGGGCTGCTGAATACATTGAACAGCAGTTTAAGAACATTGGACTTAAAATTCCTGATTCGCTCAAAGGTCACAAGCAGTTTTATCCATTATTTTATGATTCAATGACAAGCTCAATCCTCCAGGTCGCGAAAACGAATTTGCAATTTGGCAAGGATTATTATGTACAGGCCGTTCACAACAAGTCTTCCAAAATAACTGCGGATAATTTCGTTTTTGCCGGTTACGGAATAAGCGAACCTGCTTACGATGATTATAAAGACATCAATGTAAAAGGTAAGGTTGTTGTTTTTTTTACTGGAGAACCTAAAATCAACGATACATACATTGTAACAGGCACCACCTTTATTTCAAAATATACATATCCCGGGATTAGGAACAAATTAATAATTGCGAAGAATAAAGGAGCGGTTGCGGCAATTGTTATAAATCCGCTTGTATCTGCTCCCGTTGAATCGATCGTCTCTGCCAGCCTTAAATCAGACTTATATTTCCCGCGGGAAGACCCGGGATATATAAACTACATAACCATCTCGCATGCCGCAGCGGTCAGCATCTTTAAAAAATGGAATATCGACAACCTTTTAAAGAAAGCTACCATTCACGAGTCCTTTACAAATAAAAAAATGCCGGAGATCATTAAACCATTTGTATTTGATTTTAAAAAGGAAAAAAAAGTAGTTGAAGCATGCAATGTGCTGGGTGTGCTTGAAGGAACAGACAAAAAAGATGAATACCTTTTTATAACGGCACATTATGACCATCTTGGTAAACATAATGACAGGATATATCACGGGGCAGACGATGATGGCAGCGGGACTTGCGCGGTAATTGAAATGGCAACAGCCTTTTCAAAAGCAAAGCTGGAAGGCAACGGGCCGAGGAGAACACTGGTATTCATGACCGTTAGCGGCGAGGAGGAAGGGTTGTGGGGAAGCGAATATTACAGCGAACACCCTGTTTTCCCATTGGACAAAACTACAGCAGACCTGAATACAGACATGGTAGGACGTATTGATCCAAACAGGAAGATCGGTGACAGCACGAATTATATCTATGTTATTGGTCATGATAAAATAAGCTCAGACCTGTCACCCATTACAGACAGCGTCAACAATAAGTACACAAAGCTGGAGTTTGATTATAAATTCGATGACCCAAAAGATCCGGAGAAAATCTTTTACCGCAGCGACCATTATAACTTTGCAAGAAAAGGTGTTCCAATTCTATTTTTCTTCGATGGAATACACAATGATTACCACAAACCAACTGACACAGTCGATAAAATCAACTGGGATATTTATGCAAAAAGGGTCCGCTTTATTTTTCATACAGCCTGGGAAATGGCGAACCGGGACGATATGTTGAAAAGAGACTTGCCCTTACCTCCGGAAAAATAAATTACCATCCAAGGATCCAGGCGAAGATCAGTGGCACAACGATCGTTGCATCACTTTCCACGATAAATTTTGGTGTATTGATATCAAGCTTGCCCCAGGTTATTTTTTCATTGGGCACAGCCCCTGAATAAGATCCATAAGAAGTTGTTGAATCAGATATCTGGCAGAAATAACTCCAGAAAGGAACATCGTGCCACTCAAGGTCCTGGTACATCATTGGCACCACGCAAATTGGAAAATCTCCCGCAATGCCGCCTCCAACCTGGAAAAAACCAACACCCTTTCCTGCAGAATTTTTCCTGTACCAGTCCGCAAGCCAAACCATGTATTCGATACCACTTTTCATCGTGGTAGCTTTTATTTCATTTTTTATCACATAAGATGCAAAAATATTTCCCATCGTGCTGTCTTCCCATCCCGGCACTACAATGGGCAAATTCTTTTTGGCAGCAGCAACCATCCAGCTGTCTTTTGGATCAATTTCATAATACTCTTCAAGTGCCCCACTGAGTATCAGCTTATACATAAATTCATGTGGAAAATAACGTTCCCCTTTGTCATCGGCATCTTTCCATATTTTATGAATGTGCTTTTGCATTCTTCTGAAAGCTTCTTCCTCCGGGATACAGGTATCAGTGACGCGGTTGTAATGATTCTCCAGTAATTGCCATTCTTCCTGCGGGCTCAGGTCACGGTAGTTGGGGACCCTTTTGTAATGGCTATGGGCAACGAGGTTCATAATGTCTTCCTCTAGATTTGCCCCGGTACAACTGATGATACTTACCTTATCCTGTCTTATCATTTCAGCGAGCGATATTCCTAATTCAGCAGTGCTCATCGCTCCGGCAAGAGTAACCATCATTTTACCTCCTTCATCCAGATGGGATACATATCCTTTCGCGGCATCCATTAAAGCAGCAGCATTGAAATGGCGGTAATGGTGTTCAATAAAATTCGAAACAGGTCCTTTTTTCATTTAATTAATTGAGGCAGCAAAAATAGTTTTTTGTCTCAATGCGCCGAAAATTCATTGATCCTTCATTTACCAAAAAAAGGCCTTCGTCCAACTAATTGGAAAAAGGCCTCCGACAGATCAACCAGAAATAGATAGATCAATTCATTTTTTCTTCCTCGATGTTTCCTCCGCAGCTGCATTTCAGACGCATCGTTCCCTTTCCGTTCTGGGCGACAATGAAATAACTCGTTTCACCGTCTGAATTTTCTTCTATTACATTGGGGGATATGCTGTACTTGCTGTATTTACCTGAAAGAGCAGTTACAATGCTCAAAGGCAGCTGGGTCAAATTCAATGTACGGCTGGAGCGTATTAGCTTCCCTGCTTCGTCGTAATCAGCTTTAACGCTCATGTCGTACAATTTAAAAAAGGCAGAATAGCCGGAATTTGATTTTTCCCAGGTGACATTGGATGCCGTCGAAAAATTTTTGTCAAAAGCAGCCTTGATTTTTGGCGGAACATTTTCGCTGTCTGAAGCAGCAAACAAAGAAGTGTTGAAAAGCAGTGCGACGGCTGCAAGGATTGTTGCGATCTTTTGCATGGTTTTAAATTTTTGTTGTTTAGGAATAACGATACAGTTGATAATGCATCAAAAGTATTGTTGTAACTTACCCGGATCAAGACATACTTGACAATAGATCGTATTAAAAATAAAATTTGTATTAGCGGTAATTTTAAGAATTTTTCAGAAAGCGTTTATACCCGAAAACGCAATACAGGAAAGAGTTTGAGAACTTCAGATGTTCCGGCAGATTTTTTGATCTATAAATGTTAAAAAGTAAAAATGGATAACCCGGCTGCATGATCACAAGTTTCCTGGTCTTTATCATAATTTGCTTTGCATGAATTACCTCGCCCACGCTTACCTTTCGTTTAACCATCCCCAGGTATTGGTTGGGAATATGATCAGTGATTTTGTAAAAGGAAAAAAGCTTTACGATTACCCGGGCATGGTACAAAAAGGAATTATTCTCCACCGTTCAATTGATGCTTTCACAGACCTAAGTGCTTCCACCAAAAAATTAAAAGCATTTTTCAGGGCTGATTACCGTTTGTATTCAGGTGCTTTCAGCGATATTGTTTATGATCATTTCTTAGCGCTTGACGTTAATGAATTTGCTTCAGATACTGTTTTAAGAGAATTTGGTGACAATGTATACAATGTATTAAATGAACATATGGATATACTTCCGGAGCGGTTCAGGAAAATGTTGCCCTACATGAAAGAACACAACTGGCTTTACAATTACAGGTTTGCCGAAGGAATTAAAAACAGCTTCCAGGGCCTGGTGAGGAGGGCGGAATACCTGACAGAATCAACTGCAGCATTTGAAATTTTCAATCTTCATTACGACGACCTCAGGCTATGTTATGAAGAATTTTTCCCCACCCTGAAAACATTTACCAGGTATCAGTTTGATCAGCTCATAAATATTTGACTTCAATCTATATTTGCCAACATGAACCACCACAAACCAATTAAAATGAAAAGATTTTTCGTCTATGCCTTGCTTCTTTTAGCAGGGAACTTTAATATAGTTATTGCTCAATCCAAATATCCCCCGCTTGATAAATCACCTATGGACATGAGTTATTATCCAAGTGGTTACCCTGTATTAAAGATGCAGGATAAGGTTACAGAGCCTTTAGTGGCAAGAGTAGTTTACGGCAGACCGCAAAAAAATGGCCGCGTAATTTTTGGTGAATTGGTGGAGTATGGAAAGGTGTGGCGCCTCGGTGCAAATGAAGCGACAGAGATCGAATTTTTTAAGCCGGTTAAGATCAATGGAAAGAGGGTTAAGAAAGGTCGATATACTCTTTATTGTATTCCTGCTACAAATAAATGGACAATCATCCTCAACAAAGACACAGATACCTGGGGAGCATTCTCCTACAGTCAGCAAAAAGATTTACTTCGTGTGGACCTTCCCGTAGAAAAGGTAGCTGAACCCAATGAAACACTTGCCATGATATTTGAAAAGTCGCCAACAGGTACAAACCTGGTCATGACATGGGATGATGTGAAAGTAACCTTACCAATTAATTTTTAATTAAACAACCCCTGAATTAATCCAATAGTATTTTAGGATATTTACAAATATGTGCGGAATCGCAGGAATTATTTTACATCCCAAAGGCACGGAAACCATAAAGTCCTCCCGCATCCTGCATTACTTGCGCAAAATGACCGATGCAATTTCCCACCGCGGTCCCGATGGTGAGGGTTATTGGACAAATCAAAATGGATTTGTGGGTTTTGGTCACAGAAGGCTTTCCATCATTGATCTCAGCAATGCAGCCGCACAACCAATGCACTACGTTGAACGTTACACGATCGTTTATAATGGTGAAATATACAACTACATTGAGCTAAAGGAAGAATTGTATAAGAAGGGTTACAGGTTCCAGACAAGGTCTGATACAGAAGTGATCCTGGCTGCATTTGACCACTGGAAAGAAAAATGTGTTCAGCAATTGGATGGGATGTTTGCTTTTGCGATCTGGGATGAGAAGCAACAAACACTATTTGCCGCAAGAGACCGCTTTGGAGAGAAACCATTCTATTATTATAAAGACGAAGAGCACTTTATCTTTGCAAGCGAGATGAAGGCGCTTTGGGCTGTTGGCGTTCCAAAGGAGACCGATGAAAAAATGATGCTGAACTTCATTACGATCGGTCATGTCCAGAATCCGGAAAATAAATCTCAAACATTTTTTGAAGATATCCTTTCACTCCCTCCTGCCCACTACCTGGTGTTATCAAATCATAAGATTGTTATTAAGCGGTACTGGGATATCGATCATGAATTCAGGATTGATATTTCAGAAAAAGATGCAATGGAAAAATTCACTTCACTATTAACTACATCGGTTAAACGAAGGTTAAGGAGTGATGTTCCAATTGGGACAAGTCTCAGTGGAGGGCTTGACAGTTCAACAATAATTTCAATCGTTAATAATTTAAAGAGCACTAACCACAAGGTTCAGACCTTTTCAGCAGTTTTCCCCGGTTTTGAGAAAGATGAATCTGAATACATCCGGTTGATCTCTGATCAGCTCAAAATGGAAAACATTTTTATAAAGCCTTCGGTAGATGGATTTATAAAGGATTTTGAATTGCTTTGCAAGCACCAGGAAGAGCCTTTCTCATCTTCCAGCATATACGCCCAGTATAAAGTATATGAGCTGGCCAGCAACCACGATGTAAAAGTTTTACTGGATGGACAAGGTGCCGATGAAACACTTGCGGGCTATCCCCGGTATTGTCATTGGTTTTTGCAGCAGCTTCTGAGCAGGGGCAAATTTTCTTCACTTATGCATGAAAAAAATTCTCTCAGGAAAAACAATGTCCCTTTAAAATGGGGCATCGGTAACGTGCTTGCTACTTATTTTCCTCCTCACACAGCAATCAGGTTGGAAAGAAGAGAGTTTGGGAAAATTGTTGGTCACCCGGATATCAGCAATTCTTTTGTGGCAAGCATGAGGGGAAGAGAATGGGAAGGGATACATAAACCAACTGTTACAAAGCTTAACGACATACTTTATTTCAACACCATGAACATGGGTCTTGAAGAACTTTTAAGATTTGCGGACCGGAATTCCATGGCCCATGGCAGCGAAGTACGACTTCCTTTCCTGAATCATGAGCTGGTCGAATTCGTTTTTTCACTTCCTGCCAATTACAAGATAAAAGACGGGTGGACAAAATGGATCTTACGGAAATCAATGGATAAAAGACTTCCGGACCAGATTACATGGAGGAAAGATAAAGTTGGATATGAACCTCCGCAGCAACAATGGTTAGAGAACCCTGTTTTAATAGAATACATAAGGGAAGCAAAGAAAAAACTGGTGACGCTCGGGATTTTAAAAAAGCATGTGCTGGATAAAAAGATTGTTGCGCTTACGGCATACCAGCCGAATAACTACGACTGGAGATATTTAATTACAGCTCAAATGCTGAATCCCGTTTCCAGGAACATCTCATAGTGAAAAAGATTTTACCTTGCTGTTTAATAAAGAAGGAGAATATAAGATGCCGAAGAAAAATAAAATAAATACCAGGCTTGCCACAAAACTGGTGCATGCAGGTGCAGAGCCGGATCCGGGCACAGGCGCAATAATGATTCCCATTTACCAGACTTCAACATACGTACAATCTGCTCCAGGGAAACATAAGGGATATGAATATGCACGCAGCCAGAACCCAACCCGGAAAGCGCTGGAGGATGCTCTTGCCATCATTGAAAATGCAAAATATGGATTGGCTTTCAGCAGCGGTGTGGCTGCGACGGATGCAGTTATTAAGCTGCTGGAGCCCGCTGATGAAGTAATTGCTGCAAGCGATATGTATGGTGGCACTTACCGTTTATTTTCCAAAATATTTGAAAAGTTTGGGATTAAATTTATCTATACCGATACTTCCAGGATTGAAAATGTAGAAGCTTCAGTTTCAAAAAAGACAAAGCTCATATGGGTTGAAACTCCAACCAACCCATTAATGAATATTACCGATATCGCTGCAATATCTGCTGTGGCCAAAAAAGCCGGTGCGCTACTGTGTGTCGATAATACGTTTGCAACCCCCTGCCTTCAAAATCCTTTGGACCTGGGAGCAGATATCGTAATGCATTCTTCAACAAAATATTTAGGCGGTCACAGTGACGTGATACAGGGGGCATTGATGCTGAATGACCACGAATTGAGGGAAAGATTATATTTTATTCAGAAAAGTTGTGGCGCTGTGCCTGGCCCGATGGATTGCTTTTTGGTGCACAGGGGAATTAAAACACTGCATGTAAGAATGAAGCAACATTGTGAAAATGGTCATGTGGTTGCTCATTTCCTGCGGAAGCATCCTAAGATCAATAAAGTATATTGGTGCGGATTTGAAGATCATCCCCATTATGACACAGCCCGTAAGCAAATGAGTGAATTTGGTGGCATGATGTCTTTCACCCTCAAAGACGACAGCACGGATGCAGCTATTAAAGTAATGTCTTCAACCAAATTGTTTTCATTGGCTGAAAGTCTGGGTGGAGTAGAGTCGCTGATCAACCATCCCGCAACAATGACACATGCATCCATTCCACGGGAAGAGAGAATTAAGAACGGACTGGTAGATGGACTGATCAGGCTAAGTGTTGGGATTGAAGATGCCGAAGACCTTGTTGAAGATTTAGACCAGGCTTTAAGCCAATAGGAAAAATCAAATGTTATTAAACAAAGATCTTAAGACATTCCTTGATAAAAAGGTTCTTGAATACAACAGGCCATTCTTCATCGAAGCCGATCCCATTTCTATACCTCACGGGTATACGAAAAAACAGGATATAGAAATTTCAGCATTTTTTGCAGCAATCTTTGCGTGGGGAAACCGTACAACGATCATCAATAAGACAAAAGAGCTGATGCGTTTCATGGACAACGCTCCATATGAGTTCTGTCTTGATCCTGACGAAAGAAAGCTTAAGCGGCTGGTTGGTTTCCGGCACAGGACCTTCAACGATACCGACCTGTTGTACTTCATAAATTTTTTATCACTTCATTACTCAAAAAACCCATCGCTTGAAACTGCATTCACAAAATGGATGGATAAGAATGATGCCACGATCGAAAAAGGATTGACAGGATTTCACGAATATTTTTTTTCGCTTGAAGATTTTCCTGCAAGGACAAAAAAACACATTGCATCTCCGGGAAAAAAATCAACCTGTAAAAGGCTCAATATGTTTTTAAGGTGGATGGTAAGAAACGATAAAGCCGGTGTAGATTTCGGGCTTTGGAAAAAAATTTCTCCTGCCCAGCTCATATGTCCCATCGATATCCACGTAACAAAAGTTGCAAGAAAGCTTAATTTAATCCGCCGTAAGCAAATTGACTGGCAGGCTGCGATTGAGCTTACACAACATTTGCGCAACTTCGACAAAAACGATCCTGTTAAATATGATTTTGCATTATTTGGAATGGGTGTTTCAGCCACAGGTAAAAAAATAAAGAAAAACCTTATTCATGAACAATGAACTTGTAGAAGGGATCAATAAGAATTTTCCTATTGAATTGGCAGGAAATATCTCACTGGAAGAATTGGAAATCAAGCTGGCGATTTTCATAAACAAGCTTATCGCTGGTGATTTTAATAAGCTGCTATCACTTTTATACAAGATTGATGTTGATGAATCCAGGCTGAAAAACCTTTTGAAAGAAAACGCCAATGAAGACCCAGGAAAGATCATTGCACGCCTTATCATTGAAAGACAAATGCAAAAGCTCAAAAGTCGCAGGGAAATGAATCCAAATAAGGATGACGTGAATGATGATGTGACCGATGCAGAAAAATGGTAGCTATTTATACATGAGCTCTCTCACCTTTTCCTTGTCTTCTTTTTCATTCTTCAGGTCGAACATGGTTCCAAATACCCTGTCCCAAAGAGTGGTGCTTACTCCAAATCCCTGGTGGTCATTTTTATAATGGTGGAGGTGATGGTTGCGCCACAGGGGTTTCATCCACCTATATGGAGGATTCCATGCGTGAATTGCAAAATGCATCGTGCCGTAAATTAAATAACCCAGCATAAAACCGGGGAAGAAGGCAAATACAAATTCGGCTGTGCCAAAACAATTGCTGATAAAATACATCAGCATAAAAATTATTGAAGCAAGTATCAGGCTGGGCACCGGGGGCATAAAAAGCCTTTCCTTGTCTCTCGGGTATTCGTGGTGGTTACCATGCATTACATAAATGATCTTTACAGCTGTTTCATTTTCTGCCGCGAAATGAAATGCGTACCTGTGCATGATGTATTCAAAGAATGTCCAGAAAAACATCCCTCCAAAAAATGTAAGCATGATTGACAGAACGCTCAGGCCAATTGTTGCGTTGCTGTAATAAAGCATAAAGCCAATAACAGGGATATAAATTCCCCAAATTACCAGTGGATGTGTCTTGGTAAGGTACTCCAGGTACTGGCTCCTGAACAGTTGCGCCTGGCCCTTATTGTGTATCTTTTCGAATTTCATAAACCTTTCTGTAACAAGCGATAAAATTAATAAAAAATTGCATAAATGCCCGCTTTTAATGATATTTCAGCCCACATTTATTTATTTACTTTTACCGGCAATATAAATACTTATGAAGTTAATTACCTACATGAGGGAAGGACATGATCAGCTTGCAATATTGGTAAACGGGGTGCTGTACAACATGGATTCCATTCACCCCGACCTGCCCCCGAGCATGGCTGTATTTTTGAATTACTGGGAAGATTATTTCCCCATTGCGCAAAGTGCAGAACAACGTATCCTTTCAGGTTTTAAAAGCAGCGTTGTTGGAACCACTTTGGACATGGATACTGTTTTAGCCCCGGTGCCCTACCCGACAAGTTACAGGGATGCGTATGCATTCCGGCAGCATGTGCTATCAGCGAGGCGTAACCGAAAAGTAGAAATGATCCCCGAGTTTGACCAGTACCCTGTTTTTTATTTCGGTAATCACAACGGTATCCAGGGACCCGGTGATGTAACGTGTATGCCTGATCATTTGAATAAGCTGGATTTTGAGCTGGAAGCTGCAATTGTTATTTCAAAACCCGGGCGAAACATCAGGGCTGAAGATGCTGACCATTATATCGGCGGGCTCATGATCATGAATGATCTAAGCGCAAGACAGCTTCAATTTGAAGAAATGCTGTTAAACCTTGGACCGGCGAAAGGAAAGGATTTTGCAACTGTATTAGGCCCGATGCTTGTAACGCTTGATGAGCTTGAACAATTTGAAATTCCACCAAAAGCGGGACATACGGGTAAGAGCTGGAATCTTCCAATGAAATGTTCTGTAAACGGCATCCAGGTGAGTGAAGGAAATTTGGGAGATATGGATTGGACATTTGCGGAGATCATTGAAAGGGCAAGCTATGGTGTGAATTTATTTCCGGGTGATATTATTGGTAGTGGGACTGTTGGGACAGGCTGCTTCCTTGAGCTCAATGGAACAGGGAAATTAAACGACCCGAATTACAACGAACAATGGCTGAATGAAGGAGATCTTGTAGAATTGGAAATCGAGGGCCTTGGGAAATTATCGAACACCATCGTTAAGGAAGAAATCAGTTTTTCAATCCTCGAATTAAAAAAAATGTGAGCATTGCACACCTATTTTTAGAAACATGATCAGCATCTTACTAAAGGATTTAAAAACTGCAGATGCACAGAATTATTTACAGCATGCCATAGCACCTAGGCCTATTTGTTTTGCAAGCACAATCGACAAGGCAGGAAATGTTAACCTCAGTCCTTTTAGCTTTTTTAATCTTTTTAGTTCCAATCCGCCAATCATTGTTTTTTCACCGGGAAGAAGGACAAGAAACAATACGACAAAACATACACTTGAAAATATTTTGGAAGTGCCGGAAGTTGCAGTGAACGTGGTCTCTTATGAAATGGTTCAGCAAGCTTCTCTTGCAAGCTGCGAATACCCGAAGGGTGTTGATGAATTTATCAAAGCCGGTTTTAATAAAGTGCCGTCCCAGCTTATAAGACCACCCCGTGTGCAAGAAAGCCCTTTTCATTTTGAATGCAAAGTGATCGAAGTAAAACCACTTGGCAATGAAGGAGGAGCCGGCAACCTAATTATTGCCGAAGTTCTGCTTATGCATATAAGTGAGGACATTCTTGATGAAAAAAAACAGATTGATCAGCGAAAGCTGGATCTTGTTGCAAGACTCGGGGGCAATTGGTATACCCGTGCAAATGCTTCAACCATTTTCCAGGTAGAAAAACCAACAACTGAAACGGGCATTGGCGTTGACGCTTTACCGGGAGATATCCGAAACAGCACAATCCTTTCAGGCAACAACCTGGGCCAGCTGGCAAATGTGCGTGAAATGCCAAACATTGACCCTTCTTTCAATGATGAAAAACTAAAAAGCATCATTCAGTATTTTTCAACCGATCCCGATGAAATGGAAAAAGAATTGCATCGCTACGCAAAAGAATTGCTGGATACAGGAAAATTAAACGAAGGGTGGCAGGTTCTCCTCACATCGAGCAATATGAATACCTAGGTAACTTCTCCTCAACCAAGACAATTGATCAAAGGTTTCCGAAAACCTTTTTCAAAATTTCAGTTGTTCTTGCCACAGGATTTTGCCTGATATTTTTTTCTTCTTTGGAAATAAGATCAAACAATGCAACTGTTGCTCTTTCTGTAACAAAGCCCGGTAGGTCCGGATTGATTTTCTTAAATGTTGTTGGCAGGCCATTATACTTGTTTACGATATCTCCGTAATATTTTGTTGCATCAGTTTTATCGAGCGAACCTTTGATAATAGGAAGAAAAACATTCATTAACTCCTGGGAGGTTTTACCGCGGAAATAAGACGTTATGCTTGTGTCGCCCCCTTTTACAATCCCGATTGCATCATTTAAAGTCATTTGCCTGATCGACCTCACAAATATTGGTGTAGCATGACCAACTGCATCTTCAGCGCCACGGTTGATCTGTAAGATTGCTTTGTCGACAAGGTTGCTAAAACCTATGTCACGCAAAGTGTTCTCAATTTTTTTCGCATCGGGGGGCAACAGAATTTTATAAAATTCATTCCCAAAAAAACCATCCTGCCTGTTTAATTGCTGCACAGCTTTTTCAAGTCCCTGGTTGAGCGCTTCCTTTAAACCTTTGCCGGCTTCAGCTTCGGTAACAGGTATATTGTTTTCGTGGGGCAGGGTTTTTAATATATCACATCCTGTCAGCATCATGACCAAACCAATTGCCAGAAACTTTTTCATTTTTCAATATTTTAATTAACAGGGCAAGTATCCTGCCATTTTCGAAACCCTCAACCCGGTTAATATGGAGGAATGGGTTGGTTACGATATATTTGTTAAAATTTTTTTCAAACTTATTAATTTTCCCCGGAGCAGGAACATATGATCAATTCGCAGCTATCAGAACAGGAAATTATTCGCAGGAACAAATTAGAAGAATTACAAAAGATGGGTATAGACCCTTATCCGCCTCAATTGTACCCTGTTAATGCCACTTCAATCTTTATCAAAGAAAATTTTAAGGGCGAGGAGAATAAAGATCAATTCTCAAATGTATGTATTGCCGGCCGGATCATGAGCATAAGGGATATGGGCAAGGCAAATTTTGCAGTTATCCAGGATGCAGTTGGTAAAATCCAGGTTTATATAAAGCAGGATGATATTAGCCCGGCCGAGGATAAAAGTCTTTATCAAATTGTGTGGAAGAAGATGATCGATATTGGTGATATCATCGGGATCAAAGGATTTGTATTTACTACCAAAACGGGTGAAACATCCATCCACGTTAAGGAATTTTCAATCCTTTCCAAAGCATTGCGTCCGCTTCCGGTTGTAAAGGAAAAAGAAGGTGAATCATTTGATGAAGTGACCGATCCTGAGTTTCGTTACAGGCAGCGTTATGTTGATCTCATCGTTAATCCATCCGTTAAAGAAACCTTCATAAAACGAACGAAACTCATAAATGCAATGCGTGACTTTCTAAATGAACGCGGCGCATTGGAAGTTGACACACCGGTTTTACAAAGCATTCCCGGTGGAGCTGCGGCCAGGCCTTTTATTACGCATCACAATGCCCTGGACATTCCATTGTATCTGCGCATTGCAAACGAGCTCTATTTAAAAAGGCTGATCGTTGGAGGCTTTGATTGGGTCTATGAATTCAGCAGGAATTTTCGTAACGAAGGAATGGACCGGACCCATAATCCGGAATTTACTGTTCTTGAATTTTATACAGCTTATAAAGATTATGAATGGATGATGGAGACTACCGAACAGATGATGGAAAAGGTTGCCATTGCGGTTAACGGAACAACTAAAATAATGGTAGGAGATAAAGAGATTGACTTTAAAGCGCCCTACAAGAGAGTTACCATGTTTGAAGCTGTTATAGAACATACGGGCATTGATATTTCCGGAATGGATGAGACTGGCATAAGAAACGTTTGTAAGCAATTACACCTGGGTTGTGATGAAAAGATGGGTAAAGGAAAAATGATCGATGAAATATTCAGTGAAAAATGTGAAAGCCATTATATCAATCCAACATTCGTTATTGATTATCCCGTGGAGATGAGTCCCTTGACAAAAAAGCACCGCAGCAAGAGCGGACTGGTAGAGCGATTTGAAATGATCATAAATGGCAAGGAGATCGCAAATGCATACACTGAGCTAAATGATCCGCTTGAACAAAGAGAACGATTTGAAGAACAGGCAAAGCTGATGGAACGCGGAGATGATGAAGCGATGTTCATTGATCACGATTTCCTCAGGTCACTGGAATATGGGATGCCACCTACAAGCGGGATTGGTTTTGGGATCGACAGGTTGACTATGCTGCTGACAAACCAGCCTTCCATACAGGATGTGTTGTTCTTCCCGCAGATGAAGCCTGAATATAAGCCGGAATCCAGGCAGGAACCATCAGGTTCTTCTTAGCTTGATATAGTCCAGGTAGTATAAAATTTTTAATGACAAGCTGTTGCTTTGTGCATTGGAAAATAAATTATCTACATTCTTGAAATAGCTTCTCTCAACATAATTATCAAGACCATAGATTGAATTCTTCCAGACAAGATTCAGGAAGCTTCCCCGGTTAAATTCCCAGGAATAAACCATGTCAATCGTAAATGCATTAAAATTTTGGTTGACATTCTTCCTATAAGCTGGATCTTTTGATAAAGTCCCATCCATATTCAGTGTAAAAAATTCTTTTGCCCTGACCACGCTCCAATAGTGCCTTGCACGAAATGTAATTCCTGATCGCTTGTTGAAATTATATTTTACGGCTATCGTATTCTCAACAGTGTTCCAATTGCGGCGGGAAAATGCACTGTCAAATCCATCTATGTATGTTGGGTTCGCAAAGCCGGCTTCATTAAAGACAGGATGAAGGGAAAGATCATGCCTTATGGAAAATTTATCGCTGAAGCGATACCGGTTGTAAACCGTGATAAGGTATCTTTTGCTGTTGAATTTGTTTACAATTCTTGCAGTTACACTTCCGCCATAAAGATATTTTTTTGCTTCATTGCCATTATACCAGATATTCATTTCTATGCTCGAGGGAGTTTTAAAAACCCTGTTTTCAAGATGAGATTCGTAGAAATCATTTCCTGTAGTAAGATAGGATATATAAACCCCTGCAAAGGCAAGGTTCTTCAGCTGTCCATTCAAATCTGTGTTGATGTTATAGCTTTGGATTTCGGAACCTTTAAACCTGTGGCTGAAATTATTATTCAGGTTGAGATAGAGATTGTTGAACCACTTTCCCGGCTTCACCCACTTATACCCTACCCACAATGAATGGTTGAGAAAATTGTTGTTAAATAAAATTCCAAGGTCGTTGGGATCGAATTTATCATCGACGAGCTCCTGTGAAAATTTAAAATTAAATCGACCCCCGGGTTTGCCAAAAGAAAGCAGGTGTGTGTAACCGGTAGTGGCTTTACCATTATCCTTAATCGTGCTCACGGCAAATTTTGCATTCCAGTTATACATATTTGTTTTGGTGTTGAAATCGGCCAGGGCTGCGGTAACGTTTGCATCATAATCCTTCCCGCTTCTCCATACACTTGTATTGATCAGTGATACTGAAGAATTATTTTTCAATGACTGATCCAAAACCAAAATATTATAATTGGTGAGCGGGTTGGTTTTTATTTTTCGCTTACGATGTGCATCATCTTCGATTGTTGCATACACAGGCTGAGCGATGGCATTAAAAAATCCAATGCCCAGGCCATTCCTGTTCCTTCCCGAGATCTTGGTTGCATTTATCAGTTTGGTCTCAGCCGGGTTTTTAATGATCTTTTCCGAAGAAGAATCTATCTGGTCGGGTACTTCATCCAAATGGAGCGGTTGTCCCCCGATACGCCTGGAATAAAAAAGATTTCCTTTATTAAAAAGTTCGGTGCCTTCGGTGAAAAATGAACGGTTCTCATTGTACTTAACCTCGAATGGTGTAAGGTTTAATACTTTGTTGTCACTTTGCACCTGGCCGAAGTCAGGGATCAGCGTCATATCAAGCGTAAAGCTTTCGTTGATGCCGTACTTTACATCCATTCCTCCATTTATTGAACCTGTCAGATTCTTTTCTGAAGGATCATCGTAGGGGTAATGGTTTATATAGGTAGAAAAATATGGGGAAAATGATAATCTGACAGGTGGTTTGATTTTCTCTATTCCAACCCATTCGCCTTCCTGGCTTATAAATCCATTAATTGTCGGGTAGATGGGATCCCATACATATTGCTGGCCTGTTCTGGTCCTTCCGCGGAAAAGATTGATCCCCCAGGTTTGTCCATCTTTATTTGCGAACCGCAAACATGAATAAGGTATCCGTACTTCAAAGGTCCACCCATCCTTGTGGATCTGTGTTTCGGTGTCCCAAACTCCATTCCATGAAAAATCTTCGCCTCCAACAAGCGAGTATTTTGAGTCAAGCTGCTCACCCAGCGGTGTAACAAAAAAGCCATTTGCATTTATCTTGTCGTTGTAGGTATCGATGATGATGCATGCGTAGTCATTTGTTCCAAGTCCGTCTCTCCCAACCAATTCCTTTGAAATGCTGTCTGCTGATTTTTCATGAAAATATCCTGAGAAATAAATATTGTTGTTATCGTACAACATATACATTTCTGTTCTGGCAGTTGAATCTATCGGTGCACCAAAATTTGGTCTTCTTTCAATAAAACCATCTAATGGAATTGCTTCTTTCCAGGCAGGGTCTGACAAGTTCCCATCTATTTTTATAGTAGCGTTGGTTTTCTTAACTCTTAATTGTCGTGGAGGTGCAGGCGTGGTTTGTGCATTTGTGACAAGCACAGAAGACAAGGAAATAAGCAGTCCAAATGCAGCCGTTCTAAACATGACGTTGGAAGTGTAACCGTGTTCAATGAACTGCGAAAATAAACTTACACCGCACGGGTATTGCTACCGTTCGTCAAAACCCTTGTTTTATTATGGTTTTATTAACGGTTAAAGAAAGAGATCGTTATATAGTTGTGCTCCTTTTACAACTGCATAATTATCAAGATCTGTTATACCTTCTTCTGCTAAAACATTGTCATCTATAAATGTATTGCCGGTACATTCAGAAGAAGACCTGGATAATATAAAATATGCCGCATCAGCTACAATATCCGCATTACGGCTCATTCTTGCCAAAGCATCCCCACCCAATATGTTCTTTACAGCAGCCGTTGCAATTGTTGTACGGGGCCAAAGCGTATTTGCGGCTATTTTATATTTCTTTAATTCTGCCGCGAGTCCCATTGCGATCATGGTCATGTTGTATTTGCTCATCGTATAAGCAGCATGATTTGCAAACCATTTCAAATCCATGTTGAGTGGTGGAGATAAATTAAGAATGTGTGGATTTGCAGATTTTTTTAAATGCGGGATGCATGCCTTGCTAACAAAAAATGTTCCCCTGACATTTAGATCAAACATCAGGTCGAATCTTTTGACCTCAGTATTTTCAATAGGCGAAAGTGAAATTGCGGAAGCATTGTTGACCAGGATATCTATTCCACCAAAGTGTTCAACGGCTTTATCCACTGCATTGCTTACCTGGTTTTCATCACGGATATCACATTGTACCGGCAATGCTTTTCCCCCTGCCGATTCAATTTCCTTAGCTGCACTAAATATTGTTCCTCCAAGCCTGGGATTTTCTTCCACAGATTTTGAAGCGACAACAATATTTGCACCTTCCTTTGCCAAACGAAGCGCTATTGCCTTGCCAATTCCTCTTGACGCACCGGTAATAAAAGCTGTTTTGTTGAGAAATGTCATGGTCCGATGAAGGCAAATTATTTCAGCACTGCCTCGTGTGTGATATTGGCCTTTATTGATTTTGATATAGGGCAGATTTGTGCAGCTTCAGCAACACAACTTTCAAATTTTTCCTTACCAATCCCCGGCACTTTGGCACTAACCGTAAGGTGTGATTCCTTTATCATTCCATCTGCAAAAGTAACTTCACACTTCGTTTGGATCTCATCCGGAGTAAAGCCTGCGTCACCCAAAATAAAGCTCAGCTTCATGCTAAAACAACCTGCATGTGCTGCTGCGACAAGCTCTTCAGGATTTGTGCCAACTCCTTCCGCAAAGCGGGAATTGTATGAATACTGTGTTGAATCCAGTGTAAGGCTCTGTGTTGTAAGATGACCTGTACCTTCCTTGCCTGAACCGTTCCAAACGGCTGTTGCATTGCGTTTCATTAGATTTCTATTTTATTGATTTATGATTTTATTATTTCGGGAAGATAAAAATTGTAAGACAATTGGTTCTCTGTTTTATCCAAAATCCAAATTAGATTTTTTTTCATTACCACAAGGGCGTTACACTTATTAATCGGGGAATTCTGAAGAAGCTACTTTCAAAAATCCTTTTGGCTGAAGGATATGCCATTCTTTAAAATCCTGCTTTGCCTCCATGCCTATTCCGTCAATAACGTGGGTTTTTGTTCTTATCCTGACAGGCTTATCAGTATAAAACTCTGTTCCTGTTCTTGCACGGTCCCAATAAAGCTCATCACAGTACAGTGTATCACCCTTGATATTCCTGACGGTTACACTGTCTTTCAAATAAACCCTGCTCTGTGTTTCCTTGTATTTTGCATAACGGGCATTCAAAGTGCTTTCAATTGAATCATTTATTCCAAAAAAATCCACGTGGACAGTTTTGGGGAATTCCACATAGGGAACGGTATCCTGGACCCTGTACATCACAGGTCCGGATAACACCGCTTTTCGTTTACCCCTGACCGAATACTTAATAGTAACATTCTTTGCTTCTTCAACACCTGTTTTCCTTGCATTGAAATTCTTGATATCATTTATATTGTTTTCACAGGCACTCAAAAAAAAACAGCCTGTAAAGACTGCAATATACCGGTGGATATAAATTATTTTATTTGGGTTGATATTAGCCATAATTAAAAAAACAGCAACTAATCATACTTGGCTTGCCTGAACCAGCGGTCGGTGAGGGATAATCCAATGCCAAAACGAAAAATATTTTCACGCAGGTTTGATTTCTTATCGCCGCGGGCTCCTATTTCAAATGCCGTATTCAGTATGGAATACTGGGTCTCATAATAGTTTTTTCTTAGCTTCAGCGGTATTCCAAACCCGAATGTAAATGCATATTCAGGCAAAGTCTTGTTGTTAACCTTAATATAATCAGGCCCGTAATAGAAGCCGGCACGGTAGCTTACAAAGTGCAGGAATTTCTTAACCGGCGTACCGCAATCTGCTGGAAAAAACTCTGCTCCTGCCCTTACCTTCCAGTTTGATCTTACCTCATCGGCCTGTCCATAATAACGATAGCCGTTCCATTTTGTCATTTCAAAATCCGCACCGAGCATCCAATGACCCTTCTTGTAAGACACCCCGGCTCCTAACATTTCGGGATAAACGATTGTTCCTTTAATATCTTTCTGATCAAAAATGCTGTCGATCCTGTATGAGTTTCCCGAAGCATCATATACAACAGTTTCCCTCACAACATCCCTTTTTGCCTTCAGCTTCTGATCAAGGTTTCCATACACCCCGAATTTGATAGCCCCTGCACCTGTAATGGTATCCTTTATAGGTATTGTGTACTGCAATCCCCCATTGATAAATACTCCGCCGAAGTTTGTTTTTGTGGACGAATTTGAATTGTAATAAGAAACAGTGTCGTTATGAAAGTAAACCTGGGTGCTGTAATCCTTGTTGCCAAACATATAGCCAAGGTTAAACCCGGCGCTAAAATTTTTGTAGCTCAGGCCCGCACCGCCATAGATCTGGTTGATCCCGCCAGATCCCGTATACAGCGTTGACAAGCTATCTATAGGAAGCCTCTCTGATTTTAATATTTTATAATTAATGTTTGTGACAGGCCTTATTCCCATATTTACACCCAGGAACAATCCTTTTTTGTTTGTTTTCTTCATTCTAACAGGTAAGCCTAGCTGCAAATAGGAAAACAGCAAATTCGTAGCCGTATATTTTTTTACAGGGCTTACAGTTTTTAAGGTCCTTGCATCCCCTTCAGCAGCAACATCAAAGATCACGCTTGGGAAAAAAGAAGTAGTGAAAGAGCAGGGCGACCTTTTGGAGATCGAGAGGTTTGAATAGCTCGCAGGATTAATAAAATTTATGCTTTGGAAATCTGAATATCCAGCTGAGATTCCACCCATTGAGCGGCTGATCATGTTCTGTTGCGGAACAAGGTCTCCCAAACCATACCTTGAATAAGGAGAATTTTCCTGCGCATATGAAAAGAAACATGAAAAGAGGAAAGCGATAAGTGCAGTAAATCTCATTAATAATTAGCAGTTGTTTAATTCGCTGATTGCAAAAAGTCCTTTGAACAAAAAATTTGAGTCTGCAAATATCTTGTTTTTAAGATGGCCGGCAAAATAGGCAGAATTACCCCCGGTTAAAACGACGTTAAAGTTCCCGTACCTTTCGGAATAGTGATCAATGAAACCATCGATCTCATATAAGATCCCTGCTATTACTCCGCTTTGCAGGTTCGTTTTTGTATCGTATCCAAGAATTGGAAAATTCCATTCAGCTTTCACCAATGGGAGCTTCGCGGTATGATCATTCATTGACCTGAAGCGCATATCCATCCCCGGAGAAATTGCTCCACCCAAAAACTCATGGTATTGGCTAATAAAGTTATAAGTGATGCAACTGCCAAGGGCAATAATAAGGTTATTCTTCCCCGGGAAAAAATGAACAGCTGCTGCTGAAAGTGCCAGCCGGTCTGCCCCAATGGTCTCGGGCTTATTGACCGGTGTTGTGAAATTCAGTTTTGAATTATTGGACAGCCTGTGATATTTTGTTCTTTTCGTAAGCAATGTTTCAATTTCCGGGTTGTGATCAATAACAGAAGACAAAATGGATTTCTCCGGATTGTGCTTGATTAACAGCTCTTCGATGCCCTGCAGTCCTGCATCAGGCAAAATAAACTCTTCCTTAAAGCTGTCGCCCTCAAAAACTCCACACTTTAGCCTGGAATTGCCAAAATCAAAGCAGGTTGTTGTTTTCATGGAATTAAAGGCGTTCCCGAAATTTTTTTGTGAGCATTCATTTAGCCGGCAAGAATAATTCTATATTTCGAAGCCTCCAAGATTTTTAAAATGTCCGTTCATTTTTACCCTCTTTTTTAAATGCTCCATTTCAGAAACAACCGGCAGGACTTTGGCCAGGTGCTGTTTCAGGTATTCTTCCCTGTGTAGTTCGAAGGAAAAGGTCAGGAGCTCATACTCCTGCTCAAGCGAAAGACCTGCATGATGCGCAACATCGTAGCTCAGCAATTCATTATCCGGCTTCGAAAATTCTTTGGAAACCTTGAGCAGCTTATGCAATTGCCGTATTGAGGTCAGGACTTTCTTCATCAATTGCCTGCTTCCATTTCCATCCTGGTCCTGGTAATTCACTATGGCGCCCTGGTATAATTTATCAGGGATCTGCTTAACAACTTCTAAAATGCGGAATACTTTTACACCTTTTGTTTTGATGTCCATTTCGCCATTTTCATATTTGCGGGTCAGTTCTGTAATTTCCACAAGCGTTCCCATTTCACTCACTTTATTCTTAAGAACCGTCGGCATCCCAAATGGCTTTTTTGCTTCTATACATTCGTTGATCAATTGTTTGTATCTCGGTTCAAAAATGTGGAGGTTCAATTCTTCTCCAGGATATAAAACAATATTGAGCGGAAATATGGGAACAAAGTTCGTCATGGATGGAAATGCAAATATAATTTAACCTCATTTCAAAATTTAATTGCCGGTTTTAATTCGGGGTTCTATTAACAATATATGTAATTTTAGTCCCCAAAAATTTTGATTGCAGATCGATGACTATTGGGATCGGAGTTCGAAATAGATTCATATAGAATTTGATGAGTTCTGCACACGCTTAATTTGAAATAAATTTTAACCTGATGTGGCAACAATACCTGAAGCAAATAAATGAAGCCGATATAAAAGCATTGGCAAGGACAATTTCATTTGTAGAAAATGAGGTATCGGGTTATGAAACTTTAATGGAAAAACTGCCACATTCTCCAACGCCTATCATTGGTATAACAGGGCCGCCGGGAGCAGGCAAAAGCACACTTGTAGATGCGCTCATAGGGCTCATCATTAAAGAGGGAAAAAAAGTTGGGGTTTTATGTGTTGATCCATCATCAGCATTTAACATGGGTGCATTGTTAGGCGACAGGGTACGAATGAGTGAATGGTACAATAATCCAAACGTTTTTATACGGTCGCTGGCAACAAGAGGTGCGATGGGTGGATTACATCCCAAGATCATTGAGATCACCGACCTCCTGAAGGCAGCAGGATTTGATTATATAATTATTGAAACCGTTGGCGTGGGACAAAGTGAAATTGAAATTGCGGGTCTTGCGGATACGACAATTGTTGTTGTAGTGCCAGAGGCAGGCGATGAAATACAGACAATGAAATCGGGGTTAATGGAGATCGCAAATATTTTTGTAGTGAATAAAAGTGACCGGCCGGGGGCAGACACTTACGTAAAGAACTTACGTCTATTGCTTGCACCTGCATTTCACAGAAAGGATAAGCCTGTGCCTGTCATTAAAACTGTTGCTTTGCAAAGGCAGGGCATTGATGAGCTTTACAAAACCATTAATGAAACCCTTCAGCACAATCATCTCAATTCAAACCGTTTCTGGCTGCTTGCCGAAAAAGCGCACTACCTTATTCAGCAAAAAAGAATGAAAGATGTTGATAAGGAAAAACTAAAGAACAGGATTGAAGAAGCGGGGAATGATTTTAACCTGTATAAGTTTATAAAAAAATATACTGCTCAACCCTAATACCTAGCTACCATTGCTTTTCCACCACCGGTAACCGATAAACGCAATTAAAAGGAATGGCGCGAGCATGAGATAAATGATCCCGCTGTTCATCCCCTGTGCCGGCTTTTCTCCCATTTGCTGGGCGGTCTTTGCACAAATAGAACATTGCGCCCAGTCTGTCAATGGAAAAATCAAGATCAAAGCCAGCGACAAAAATATTATGGTAAGTATCCCTTTCAAAATCAGTCCTTAATTCTATTTCAATTGGACAATAATGGTTACTTAATTCCTTAAATAGCCTCCGCACTCATTTTCTTTGACTGTCTCTTCCTTTCTTCTTCATCCAAAATTACCTTTCTCATCCGGATCGATTTAGGCGTAACCTCTATACATTCATCCTGCTGAATGTACTCCATGCACTCTTCAAGCGTCATGAGTGTTTTAGGTGCGATCCTTGCAGCATCGTCACTTCCGCTTGCCCGGTGATTGGTTAGCTTTTTTGCTTCTGTAGCATTAACTACAAGATCTCCCGGCTTAATGTGTTCAGCAATAATTTGCCCGGTATAGATATCTTCTCCCGGGTCTACAAAAAATGTTCCCCTGTCCTGTAATTTATCAATTGAATATCCCGTTGTTTTTTCAGTATTTTTTGAAAGGAGAACGCCGTTGTTTCTTCCCGGGATCGTGCCTTTCCATGGCTTGTATTCATGAAACCTGTGTGCCATAATCGCTTCGCCTGTTGTTGCAGTGAGCAATTGCGTTCTCAGGCCAATAAGTCCCCTGGAGGGAATGTCAAATTCAAGGTGCTGCATATCGCCCTTGGTTTCCATGATCATCATTTCACCTTTCCGGCGACTGACAATATCAATAACCTTGCTGGCAAATTCCTGCGGAACATCGATCACGAGGTTTTCATAAGGCTCACATTTTTTGCCATTGATCTCCTTAACAATAACCTGTGGTTGGCCGATGGTTAATTCATATCCTTCTCTCCTCATTGTTTCTATTAAAATGCCCAGGTGAAGAATTCCCCTTCCATAGACCAAAAAACTATCTGCACTTTCGGTATCGTCAACCTTTAAGGCCAGGTTCTTTTCTGTTTCCTTCATCAGGCGGTCTCTCAAATGGCGGCTTGTTACAAACTTGCCATCCCTTCCAAAAAAGGGTGAATTGTTGATCCCGAAAAGCATGTGCATTGTTGGTTCATCAACACTGATGACCTGCAAAGCCTCCGGGTTTTCAATATCTGCGATTGTGTCTCCAATATTAAAATCTTCCAAACCTACCACAGCACAAATGTCACCAGCCTTTACTTCACTCACCTTTCTTTTTCCCATCCCTTCAAAAACATACAATTCTTTGACTTTGCTTTTTTTGATTGATCCATCTGCCTGCATTAAGCTGATAGGCTGGTTTTCCCTGATTGAGCCCCTGGCTACCTTTCCAATCGCAATCCTTCCAAGAAAAGAAGAATAATCAAGTGAGGTGATCTGAAGCTGAAGGTTCCCTTCGCTGACCTTTGGTGCAGGGATGTATTTGATGATCCCTTCCATCAGGGCATCGATATTATCCGTTTCCTTGAGGGTATCATTAAACCAACCGTGCTTGCCGGAACCATAAAAAGTGGGAAAATCCAATTGTTCTTCAGTTGCATCAAGGTTAAAAAACAGTTCAAAAACGGCATCATGAACTTCATCAGGGCGACAATTGGGCTTATCAACCTTATTGATGACAACTATCGGCTTCAAATTCAAATGAAGTGCCTTTTGCAGAACAAACCTCGTTTGCGGCATAGGTCCTTCGAAGGCATCTACCAATAGAAGAACGCCGTCAGCCATTTTCAAAACCCTTTCCACTTCACCGCCAAAGTCGGCGTGACCTGGTGTGTCTATCACATTGATCTTGTACTCTTTATAAACAACCGATGCATTCTTGCTGAAAATGGTAATACCCCTTTCACGCTCAAGGTCATTGCTATCCATTATTAGTTCACCAGTCTCCTGGTTATCCCTGAAAACTTTTGCGGCATGTAAAATCTTATCAACCAGGGTAGTTTTTCCGTGATCAACGTGAGCGATAATTGCAATGTTCCTTATGTCCATATTAAATGATTAACCCCCTGCTTGAATGCTTAGAGGCCGCAAAGGTACTCATTTTCAGCGGATTGGCAAGATAAAAAGTGCATTAATTCGTAAAGACTAATTTTACAAGACCCTGTGATCCAATAAAAAATCAAAAGCATGACAGAAATCAGAAAAATCAATGCCCGTAAGCGAATTGCTTTGGTTGCCCATGATAATAAAAAGAAAGACCTTATTGAATGGGCAATTTATAATAAGAAAGTCCTGTCAAGACATGAATTGATCTCAACAGGAACAACCGGAAAATTAATTGAAGAACAACTTGACCGTCCCGTTAAGAAACTCTTAAGCGGTCCTTTGGGTGGGGACCAGCAAATTGGAGCCCTCATCGCAGAAGGAAAAATAGATATTCTTATATTTTTTTGGGATCCTATGGAAGCACAGCCTCACGACAGTGATGTAAAGGCCCTGCTAAGGGTGGGTGTGGCATGGAATATCCTGCTGGCATGTGACAGGGCTACAGCGGATTTTATCGTTACTTCCCCGATGATGCTGGAAGAATATGAAACGATCCTTACCGATTACAGCGGCTATTTGAACAGGATTGTAGCAAAATAAATTCATCCCGACATTTGTGTCGTGTCCGAAAAGGTAATTACAGGTTGATTGTTTGAGATTTTCCTGTCAATTCTTTCCCTGATCCCGGCCAGGTTTATCAATAATTCATTTTCTACGGAGAAGGAAAAAAGGAGATCTATCCACCTTGAAGAAAATATCCTGTCTTTTTTTATGACATACGCTGAGCCCTGCTCATTCAACTCCAGCTTATAAACAAAGAACAGAAATGTTTCAGTTGAATAAGTGGAAATTTCCTTGTACCTGATCCGGAATTTTCTTATGAACTTATTCCAGAGTTCATCCTGTATAACTGCACAATAGGGTTTCTTCCAGTCGTCAAAGAGTTGTCCTTTAAAAATAAATTGGGGCAAAAAGCCTTTGAAAGATGCGAGGGTATTTAATCCAAACCCATAATTATTCTTCAAAGAATCGTTTTGCAGGTCACTGATCCCTGTTCGGAAAGCACCCGTCCCGGTAGTGGCATCCGTTTGGATCTCAATTCCACAGAAATCATTTTGGTTTTGATGATTGATAAGTAACCAGTCCAGGTTGCCATAGTGAAATGAATCGCCATCATCTGTTTTTATTTGTATGCCAAGCTCATCGTAGCAATCAACCTCCGTCCCGGGTTTCCAGATAAATTCTTTAATATCTTTTAATATCTGGAAATGATTTTCGTAAAACCTGCGCGGGCAAATGATCCTTTTGTATTCACCAACCTTTGCACTACAGTTGCCATATCTTAATTCTCCCTGGTTGGGCTTGTCGCATTGTGGAATGCGGGAATCGAAGGGACAATGATAGTTGGAACCTGTAAACCTTTGTTTGGCAGCATCGCTGGTAAATAATTCTCCAAAAGCTTCAAGCTGGATATTAGCCATTAATTTATTTCTCCAATATTACAATTTCCTCCGGCAATTGAATAGAGTGGCCGGTACTCCTGCGCATCCTGAATAATTCCTTATGAGCGCTCCTGTAGCCAATCTCCTTCGCCATATCAATCAGGATGTCACACACAGGAATGTAAACTGATTTTATCGTCTGGTCCCCTACTACCAGGTGAAATTTTCCCCTGTTCTTTAATAATGGGTAAAAGGTTTTTAAGCACAGGTACATATCTCCAAAATATTCCCTTACCATCCTTGGGTAATCAAACCCCCAGTTTTTTTCCTTCGTTTGTTCATAGATGTTATCTGAGATTATTTTGACGTCCTTAAATTTTTCAACAAATTTTTCCGAGCTGCTTTCTTTAAATATCAGCTTGGTGCTGCTTTTTACCATGTCCCTTTTTATCATCTGGACATCGTTCATATTCTTAACAAAATCCAGCAAATACAATTCCAGTCTTGTCTGCCTCGTATATTCCAGGTCGTTGGGATAAGGCGGGGATGTTATGATAAAATCAATCGAATTTTTATCAATGTGCTTTGAGGCATTTAAACAACTGTCGTGAATTAGTCTGGCTTCCGGGTATGGCCCATGATTTTGAACAGCGTGCAAATCATGAACGATCTGGTAAATTTTTTTGGTAAAAGCAGTCCAGAAATCTTCCTTTTCTTTAAATGGATAAAACGTTGTGCCCGGGCACAATGAAACGTATGAAGCATCAAAGCAGGCCTTTCCCAAAGCAAGCAGCAGGAGCTGTTTTATTTTTCCTTTTGAATTCTTTTCGATCAGGTCTTTCAGGTAACCCACTTCTTTTTGCATCGTAACACTCAGCCATTGATTGATCTCTTTTTTGGGCATTGTTTTTAAGAACCCTGCCCTGATCGTTTCCTCATCCAGGTTATGGACACGCTCTAAAAATTTCTTCGCAATCTGCTGAACGGTTTTTTTAAAAAGCTTCAGATCAATTTCCCACTCGGTTTTTGTTTTAGAGATAAATGTCATCAGGGGATTGCTGTCAAACCCAATTGAACGGCAGTTAAAAAGCTTGGACGTTATCAGTGTGGTCCCGCTTCCTGAAAAAGGATCTACAACCAATGAATTGGCTTTTACCTTGTATTCCTTGAATTTTTCTTCTATAAGGGAAAATGGAAATTCTTCAAGGTAATTGTACCATTTGTGAACACAGCCGCTGGCATTCAGATAACTTTTGTTGTTGAAGTCTTCAGAAATTTTTGTGTGATCACTTTCTGCGATCTTAAGCAGCTTTTCGGAGTATTTCTTGTGCTTGTAATCAATCTTGTTTACGACCTTTTCAAAAATTTTTGTTGCTGATTTGGGAACAAAAAATCCCTCTTCAAAATTGCCCTCGATGAATCCTTTTTCATTTAACGTGACAATAACTCCTTCGACGATCTTGCTTCCCATTGGATAATCGGTGAGCTCCGCAATTTCTTCCCTCGTGGCAAATTTTTTCTCGCGTATTCGGGAATAGATTTTGATCAATACCTGTGCCTGGAGGAAACTTAATTTATTCGGGTTTAGTTTTGGCGTTGATAAAACCTGGAGCATAAGAAAATTTTTGAAAGTTAATGATAAGGTTCGTCCGCTGGTTTTTTTTAATTAACAGACTGTAGATAAAAATGCAAGATATAATATTTACTAATTTATTTAGTACAATTTGCTAAAATAATTATAACATGAAAAAATGGGTGGTCAAAAAAGAGAAAGATGAGGAGGGCAAATTGTTTCTCCCTCATCTTGCGATCTGCATTGTGATGGACCTGTTGGGTATGGCTACTTATGCATTGCCTCAATTCGGGGAGTTTGCTGATTTGTTATGGGCCCCGCTATCGGGTTTCCTGTTTTATAAATTCTTTGGCGGAAGGCTGGGGATGATCGGTGGGATTTTTGATTTCCTGGAAGAGCTGATCCCGTTCACAGATTTCATTCCCTCTTTCACCATAGCATGGTTCATTCGAAAAAGACAAATAGATAAATTGGCTACTAAATCCAAAAGCATAAGAAAAATAAAATAATCTTTTGAAGCCCCAGGAACCTAAAAAAAGTTTGAACTGGTGTATTTCCTTCACGGCTTTCCAACTTTGCACCATGGCGTGAAAAGGATCATCATTCTCAACACCAATTAAATAAATAACTCAAGATTTCAGCTTTAACTTATAGCCCCGTAACAAAAAATTCAAACTTAAGCTGACGAGCGGTTTCGAAGAGGCCGCTATCATTCGTAACTTTGCACACCTATATGCGTTTTGAATTAAAATCCCCGTTTAAACCTGCAGGCGACCAGCCGGATGCAATTGAAAAACTGACCAATGGAATTTTGGAAGGTGAAGAACACCAGACCTTACTGGGTGTTACAGGCAGCGGCAAAACCTTTACCATTGCCAATGTCATTCAAAATGTTCAGAGGCCAACGCTCGTACTTACACACAATAAAACGCTTGTTGCCCAGCTTTATGGAGAGTTTAAACAGTTCTTCCCCGATAATGCAGTAGGCTATTTTGTAAGCTATTACGACTATTACCAACCCGAGGCATACATGCCCGTTAGTAACACTTATATCGAAAAAGATCTTAGCATCAACGAAGAGCTGGATAAATTAAGGTTGCAGGCAACAGCTCAATTGCTAAGCGGCCGGAGAGATATCATTGTTGTTGCAAGCGTGAGCTGCATTTATGGTATTGGGAATCCCGTAGACTTTGAAAATGGAATTATCCGTATACACAAAAACCAAATTATCTCTAGGCAGGGCTTTTTGCATTCATTGGTAAACAGTTTGTACAACCGTTCCCAGGGTGAATTTTCAAGAGGCACTTTCAGGGTGACCGGTGATACCGTTGATATAAACCTGCCTTACGTCGATTTTGGATACCGCATCACTTTTTTTGGAGATGAAATAGAATCAATTGAATCGCTGGACCTTGCCACAGGAAAGCGAATGGGACTTGTGGAGAATGCAGCGATCTTCCCCGCCAATCTTTACCTCGCTCCAAAACATATGCTGCAACAAATCATCTACGAGATCCAGGATGAGACGGCTTTGCAGGTTGAGTATTTTAAGAATGTCGGGAAATTTATTGAAGCCCAGCGCCTCTCTGAACGGGTGAATTATGACCTTGAAATGATAAGAGAACTGGGTTATTGCAACGGTATCGAAAACTATTCAAGGTTTTTTGACAGGAGAAATCCAGGTACCAGACCGTTTTGCCTGCTCGATTATTTCCCAAAAGATTTTTTATGTGTTATTGATGAAAGCCATCAGACCATTCCCCAGGTGAGCGGCATGTATGGTGGCGACAGGAGCAGGAAGCTGATCCTGGTTGATTATGGTTTTCGTCTACCCTCGGCGTTAGATAACCGTCCCCTCAATTTCCACGAGTTTGAAAATATGCTGAACCAAACCATTTTTGTTTCTGCAACACCCGGGGATTTCGAACTGGAAAAAACCGGAGGTGTCGTTATCGAGCAGGTGGTTCGGCCTACCGGGCTGCTGGATCCGCCAATTGTGATACGTCCTTCTGTTAACCAGATCGATGACCTGCTTGATGAGATTGACAAAAGAATTTCAAGAGGGCACCGTGTGCTGGTAACAACGCTGACCAAACGAATGGCAGAAGAAATGGACAAGTATTTACATCGCATCAACATAAAAAGCAAATACATACACAGTGAGGTGCACACTTTGGAAAGGGTTGAAATACTGCGACAGTTAAGACTTGGTGAAATTGATGTGCTGGTTGGCGTTAACCTGTTGCGTGAAGGCCTGGATCTGCCGGAGGTCTCGCTTGTGGCTATTTTGGACGCAGACAAGGAAGGTTTTTTAAGGAATGAAAAAAGTCTGACACAAACTGCAGGCAGAGCTGCACGCAACATCGAAGGCCTTGTTATTTTTTATGCAGATACCATCACAGATAGCATGCAAAAAGCAATGGATGAAACGCAAAGAAGAAGAGAAAAACAGATCGCATTTAATATTGAACACAACATCACTCCGAGAACGATCATCAAAAGTAAAGAGCAGGTATTTGCGCAGGGATCGGTTCTGGATATAAAAGGTTATGATCCTTCAAACCCATATTCAGTTGGTCCGGATGAGGAACTTGTAACAGTTGCTGCGGAAGACCAGGAAGTATATAAAACCATACCCCAGCTTGAAAAAGCAATTTCAAGGACCAAAAAAGAAATGGAAAGGGCAGCAAAGGATATGGATTTCATGGAAGCTGCCCGGCTAAGGGATGAAATGTTCAAAATGCAGGATGAGCTTAAAAAAATGAAAGCCTAGACTGGGGCCATCAATCTACTACATCAATAAAAATTACACAGCCATTTGAGCCCGGAACAAATTGAAACGGTCCTGCTGCTTCAGGTGTTCCGCTTCCATTTAGCGTAATTGTATTGGCCCCTTTTGCAGAAAAGGTTCCCGATGCTGAAAAAGAAATATTGTTGATTGTTGCAGTCTTTATTGAATAGGGACCTTCGAGAAGAACATTTACATCGATAATCACTGTATTGGATGAGCTTAGGCCCACTCCTTTTTTATATTCACCATTTACAATTGATTCGCATTCTCCGGGGAAACCATTGAAGGTATAAGAGGCAGTCCCGGATTCTGAACCGGAGCCGGTGCCCTCAAAACTATATTCTTTCTCACAGGATGAAATTCCAAAAGTGAATATTATCAGTATGGGAAGTGTGAATATGAATGATCTTTTCAAAACTGCGGATTATCGGTGGAACTTTGAACTTGAATAAAGTAATATCTGAATTATTATCACTGCAAATATATTGCCTTTATTAAAAGAGGCCGGTTCCTTTAACTTTACCTTCCGAATGAAAAAAGAAATAACATCCTGGTTTAGTGAATCACTCCAAAAGGAAATGCCCTTGGCAGTATATGGTCATTATGGATTTGCGCTTTTGATGATCCCCACAGCAGCCGCTGATTACCTCGAATATGAGCGGTTTCAATTAATTGACAGCCTGTCCCCTTATATCAATGCAGGAAGGGTCAAGATCTTTTCCGTAAACAGCATAAACCAGGAAAGCTGGCTCAACAAAGAAATGCCCGGCGAACACAAAGGGATTCGTCATAATCAATTTAACGACTACATTTTTGATGAAGTAATTCCATTTATTAAAAACAACACTTCACCCGAAACACCTGTCATAACCTGCGGCGCATCCTTTGGAGCTTTGCACAGCATGAACCTTTTTTTGAAAAGACCGGATCTCCTGGATGGCGTTATAGCAATGAGCGGAGTTTATGATCTGACAGAATATACGGATGGTTATTTTGATGACCAGGTTTATTTTAATTCCCCGCAACATTATATCCCATTCCTGGCTGAACACAACATCCTCGAACAGATAAGAAAAAGCAATCATATCCATATCCTCAGTGGAAGCGGTGCTCATGAAGATCCCGGTGCAGCAAGAAGATTCGCCGAAGTTCTTTACAATAAGGGCATCACTTATGAGCTTGATATATGGGGAGGAGAATGGTCGCACGACTGGCCGACATGGAGGGCCATGCTTCCTATTTACCTCCAGACCCGGTTTTAAAATCTAATGAAACCCTGGGATTAATTTTTTTCAGCATTCAAATCGTGAGGATCCTTAACGACTTATATTTTTTCACTTTTAAATCATCTTTTTTTAACTCCGTCCTATTCTCTCAAATATTGATGGTAACTGGTTATTCTTTAATTTTATACAATGCAGAAGAAGTTATTTTTATTGGATGCAATGGCATTGGTTTTTCGTGCATATTACGCACTGATCCGCAATCCCCGTGTAACTACAAGAGGCAAGAACACAAGCGCTCAATTTGGTTTTACAAACACATTGATCGACCTGATCACCAACCAGCTGCCCACTCATATGGCCGTATGTTTTGATACACATGCACCTACCGAGCGCCATACCGATTTTGCAGATTACAAATCCAACAGGCAGGAATCACCGGAGGATATTCTTGCTTCTCTTGATGATATCAAGCGTATCATTGAAGGGTTCAATATCCCTGTGATCGCAATTGATGGATATGAAGCTGATGATGTTATTGGTGCCCTCGCCCAAAAGGCTGAAAAGGAAGGTTATGAAGTTTACATGGTAACGCCTGATAAGGATTTTGGTCAGCTTGTCACTGAAAAAATTAAGATCTACAAGCCTCCCTACCAGGGAAGCGTATTCGAAATTTTGGGTCCTGCAGAGGTCTGCATGAAATGGGATATTGAAAAGGTTGAACAGGTTATTGATATACTGGGATTAATGGGTGATTCAGTAGATAACATACCCGGTATCCCGGGTATTGGCGAGAAAACAGCTGCCAGGCTTTTAAAAGAATACCAAACGCTCGAAGCTGTTCTTGAAAATGCTCCAAATATTAAAGGGGCCCTCGGACAAAAAATAATGAATGGTAAAGAACTGGCATTGATGAGCAAAAAGCTTGCAACCATTCTTACAAATGTTCCCGTTGAGTTTAGTGAGGAAAACTTCAAAATCAGGGAGGTTAATAAGCAGGTGCTTAACGAAATATTTACTGAGCTTGAATTCAAATCCATTGGCAAGAGAATACTGGGAGAGGACTACAGCTTATTTGAGAAGCAGTCGCCGGTTCCTTTAACAGAAACAAATAAGAAGCCGCCTAAATCCAAAGGAAACCAGATGGATCTTTTTGGTGTCGCAATAACCACTCACACAAACGGTGAAGAAACGCAGGTTGAAATTTCCGCGGAAGTGGTGGAAATGGAAACGACGACTGCAGAAAAAAATATTAATAATACACCACACAATTATACACTTGTTCAGACTACAGCAGAAATTAAAGCTTTGGTTGACCAGCTGATGCCTGTTGCTGAGATCAGCTTTGATACTGAAACAACGAACATAGATCCCAATGACGCGGAACTTGTAGGATTGAGCTTTTCAATAAAACAAGGTGAAGGATTTTATATTCCGTGTTCCCCGGACCAGGAAAATACCAGGAGCATTTTAAAGATTTTAGAACCGCTTTTCAACGACCCTGCAAAAACATGGGTAGGTCAAAATATAAAATATGACCTGTTGATTCTGAAATGGTACGGGTATGAGCTGAGAGGAAATGTATTCGATACCATGCTTGCACATTATGTTATTGAACCGGATGGACAAAGAGGCATGGATATGATGAGCGCCAGGTATTTGTCGTATGACCCGATCCCTATCGAAGACCTGATTGGAAAAAAAGGTAAGGCACAGGGAAATATGCGTGATGTAGAGCTGGAAAAGATCAAGGAATATGCGGTGGAAGATGCAGACATCACATTACAGTTAAAAAATGCTTTTGTTCCCCAGCTAAAATTAAAAAAGGTTGACAGGGTTTTTACTGAAGTGGAAAATCCCCTGGTAAAGGTCCTGACTTCAATGGAATTTGAAGGAATAAGGGTTGACGAAGGATTTTTAAAAGATTACTCAAAAGATCTCGAAACCGAAGCAAAGAGGAGTGAAGAGAAAGTTTACCAACAGGCCGGAGTAAGATTTAACCTTTCCTCGCCAAAGCAGCTCGGTGATGTTTTGTTTGAAAAAATGCAGCTGGACCCGAAAGCAAAGAAGACAAAAACAGGACAGTATGCAACAGGAGAAGATGTTTTGCTTAAACTTTCAAACCAGCATACGATCTGTGAAGATATTTTGACTTACAGGGAGCTAACCAAATTAAAGTCAACCTATGTTGATGCATTACCTGAACTGATCAATAAAAAAACCGGGCGTTTACACACCTGCTATTCCCAGGCAGTAGCCGTTACCGGTAGGTTGAGCAGCAACAACCCCAACCTTCAGAATATCCCGATCCGTACGGAAAAAGGAAGAGAGATAAGAAAGGCATTTATCCCGAGGGACGCGGATCATGTTTTGATCAGTGCTGATTACTCGCAAATTGAGCTGAGGATCGTGGCAGCAATAAGCGGCGATGAAAATATGGCGGATGCTTTCAAACAGGGAAAGGATATTCACACAGCAACTGCAGCAAAGGTGTTCAATGTAGATGAAAAAGATGTTACAAAGGAAATGCGGTACAAGGCCAAGAGCGTAAACTTCGGTATTATTTACGGCCAGGGCGCATTCGGTTTATCCCAAAACCTGGGCACATCGAGGGCTGAAGCCAAAACAATTATCGATAATTATAAAACACAGTTCCCTTCCATTCAAAAATACATGGACGACACCATAAATTTTGCAAAAGAACACGGTTACGTGCAAACGCTGATGGGAAGGAAGCGGTGGCTCAAAGATATAAACAGCGCAAACTTTACGGTTCGTGGATTTGCCGAGCGCAACGCCATTAACTCTCCAATCCAGGGAACCGCTGCTGATATGATCAAGCTGGCAATGATCAAGATCCATGAGGAGTTTACGAAAAATAAGTTCAGGTCAAAAATGTTGCTGCAGGTGCATGATGAGCTTGTGTTTGATGCTTACAAAGATGAAATAGAACAGATCAAGCCGATAATACTCCACTGTATGCAAACTGCACTGGCTTTGCCGAACGGTGTTCCTGCCGATGCGGAAGTTGGGGTTGGGATCAACTGGCTGGAGGCGCATTAAAAGTCATTACAATTATTCATGAATTTTGCATCCAATATTCTTTCATTTATAAGTGATCTTCGTCTTCGGCTTGAACCATCGAATGGCATTGAAATAATGAACCCTTTCAAAGATGAGGATACTTTAAAGATCTGCACCAGGTTTTATTCAAAGTTTTATAACGATTCGCATCGTCGCAGGATGATCATTGGAATAAACCCCGGGAGGTTTGGCGGAGGTACAACCGGCATTCCTTTCACAGATCCAATTCGGCTTAAGCACAACTGTGGCATTGATAACAGCTGGCCCCAAAAGCAGGAATTGTCTTCTGTATTCATCTATGATATGATCAATTCATTTGGCGGACCACAAAAATTTTACAGGAGATTTTATATTTCAGCAGTAAGTCCATTGGGTTTTACAAAGGATGGCCGCAATCTTAATTATTACGACGACAAAGAACTTGAATCTGGCATAAGAGATTTTATTGTGCGTTGTATGAACCAGCAATTGCAATTCGGAATCGAACGGGATGTTGCATTTTGCCTGGGAGATGGCAAGAACTTTAAATATTTGTCACGCTTAAACAAAGAGATGAATTTCTTTGAAACAATTATTCCCTTGTCACATCCAAGGTTTATCATGCAGTACAAATTGAAGAAGAAGGAAATTTATATCAAAGATTATATTGATAAGTTTAACAGTACCGGCCTTGAAACGGTAACGGGTAAATGAAAAATGGTGATAGCGTAATAGACCTGCACTGTTATCACCCCAAAATAAAATCAACCACGTAGATGATCGTAACACTAACAATGAACCCGGCGATTGATAAAAGTACAAGCGTGGATAAGCTCATACCTGAAGCCAAGTTGCGATGTGCTGCGATCAGGAATGAACCTGGAGGCGGAGGGATAAATGTTTCGAAGGCACTTAAAAAACTTGAGTGTGATTCACTGGCAATATTTCCATGTGGTGGTCACAATGGAAATATGCTCATGGATCTTTTAAAAATTGAAACTGTAAAGTATCAGGCAATCCCCGCAGAGCAGGAAACAAGAGAAAATTTTGTTGTACTTGAAACCTCTTCGAACAAACAGTTCAGGTTTGGAATGCCCGGACTTCCATTGAACAGGAAAATTGAAGAGCAATGCCTGGAAATTTTGTCGTCACTCAATCCCAAACCTTCGTTCATAGTTGCAAGCGGAAGTTTGCCGGAAGGAATAGATGAAGGATTTTATGGCAAGGTTGGTAATTTATCGAGGGCATTGTCTGCTAAATTTATTTTAGATACTTCCGGAACACCACTCAAAAAAGCTTTGGAAGGAGGTGCATTTTTAATTAAGCCTAACCTTGGGGAATTAAGCAGGCTTTCAGGCAAAGAAAAAATTGAAATGAATGAAATTAAAGACCTGGCCATGCAGATAGTTAAAAAGGAGCAGTGCGAAATTGTTGTTGTTTCACTGGGTGCAGAGGGTGCATGGCTGTTTAGCAAAGATTATGATGAAAGAGTACCTGCGCCAAAGGTCAGGAAACAAAGCACTGTTGGCGCCGGCGACAGCATGGTTGCGGGAATGGTTTGGATGCTTTCCCAAAATGCCTCTTTAAGGGAAATTGTGCGTTTTGGAGTAGCATGCGGAGCGGCGGCCACAATGAACCCCGGAACACAATTATTTCATGCTGAGGATGCGCAAATGCTGTTCGGGCAGCTAAATGTGTGAAATGAATAATTTTTCTTCCTTCAACATCCATAATTTTATCTTTGTCAACCAAAAAAGAAAAAATGGAATACAATAAGCTCGTTTCTATAACCGGACTTCCCGGCATTTTTGAATTGTTATCCTCAAAAGCAGATGGCGGTGTGGTTCGTTCACTCGAAGACAAAACCACGAGATTCGTCAGCACAAGAAATCACAGTTTTTCACATCTTGAAAGCATAGAGGTTTACACTGTGAAAGACAATGCAAACCTTGCTGATGTCTTCCTGGCAATGAAGGCCAGTGAAGAAAAAGTCCCGGGTGAAAAAGCCGATGCAAAGTCATTAAAAGCCTATTTCGAAAAGGTTTTTCCTGATATGGATTTTGAAAGGGTCTACACCAGTGATATGAAAAAAATGGTCAAATGGCTTGGCGTTCTTACAGCAAACGATGTTGAGATCAAGCTTTCTGAGACCACTGATAACGCGGAAGCAAAAACGCAGAAGGCAAAGACAACGGAAACTAAGCAATCCGCAATGAAGGATGCCCCTGTAAAGAAGGTCAATGCCCCACGCAAAATGGTTTAGGCTCCATCTATCTTATGAGTTATACAGCGAACATAAAAAAGTTACCACGCAATTACCTCCCTGCTGACTTTGAAGTAAAGGACTGGGAAACGCTTGAGCCTTACTTTAAGGAATTACTCGACAGGAATATAGATACCATCCAGGAACTGGAGAAATGGCTTAAAGATCATAGTGAGCTTGAAGCTGTGGTCAATGAAAATGCATGCTGGCGGCAGATAAGGATGACCTGCGACACGGAGAACAGCAAGCTGGAGGAAGCATTTAATTTTTTCTACATGGAGATCCAGCCCAAAATTCAACCTTTTGCAGATGCGTTGAACAAAAAGCTAATAAACCTTCCCCTCACCAACCAGCTGGATAAAGAAAAATACTTTACATACCTGCGCAGCATCAGGAAAAATATTGAGCTGTTCAGGGAAGAAAACATTCAACTGCAGGCCGAGCTGGCTGTTATGCAGCAGCAATATGGTGTTATCACCGGTAAAATGACCGTTACTGTTAACGGGCAGGAGTATACGCTGCAACAGGCCACTAAATTTTTACAAAGCCATGACAGGAACCTGAGAGAAGAAGTCTACCGCAAGATCCAGGAAAGAAGGCTGCAGGATAAGGATGCACTGAACTCCTTGTTCAACAACCTGGTTGAAAAAAGAAACCAGGAAGCATTGAATGCAGGCTTCCCCAATTTCAGGGATTACCGTTTTAAAGAGCTCGGACGATTTGATTATTCACAAAAAGAATGCATTGCGTTTCATGAGGCAGTGAAGCAACATGTATTGCCATTGATAAATATCCTCTATCAAAAGAAAAAAGAAAAGCTTGGACTCGATCAGCTGCGTCCATGGGATACAGAAGCAGAACCCCAAGGAATAGAACCGCTCAAACCTTTTAAAACAGGTGAAGAGCTCCTTGATAAAACCATAGAATGCTTTACAAGGCTCCGGCCATTCTTTGGGGATTGTCTGAAAAAAATGGATGAAATAAAGCACCTGGACCTCGACAGCAGGAAAGGCAAAGCGCCGGGCGGATACAACTGCCCGCTGGCTGAAAGCGGTGCTCCATTTATTTTTATGAATGCTGCGGGACAAATGCATGATGTAACAACAATGGTTCATGAAGGCGGACATGCTGTACATTCTTTCCTTGCACATCCGCTGGAATTGAACGGCTTTAAGGAATATCCAATGGAGATCGCAGAAGTTGCGAGCATGTCAATGGAGCTGTTCAGCATGGATCACTGGAATGTATTTTTTGATGAGGAGGAAGAACTGAACAGGGCTAAAGAACACCATCTCAGCAGGGTCATCACAATATTTCCATGGATTGCCGTCATTGATAAGTTCCAGCACTGGATATACGAAAATCCCAATCACAGCATTGAAGAAAGGACCAGCAAGTGGATACAGGTATTGGATGAATTCAAAGATGATGTAATTGATTACAGCGGACTCGACCAATACCGCAGTAACATGTGGCAAAGACAATTACATTTATTCGAAGTCCCTTTTTATTATATCGAATATGGAATAGCAGAACTCGGGGCTATAGGAATGTGGATGCAGTTTAAGCAGGACAGGCAAAAGGCTTTGGACAATTATTGTGAGGCATTAAGTCTTGGTGGAACAAAAACACTTCCACAACTATTCGAAACCGCCGGGCTTCAATTTGATTTTTCCCCTGAAAAGATTAAGGTGCTGATGGAATTTGTAAAAAAAGAGATAGAAAAGATCTGACCAGCTCTTACTGGCAATCACCGCATATTCCATTAACTACCATCTCTGCATGTTGCGGTGTAAATCCTTTGGGAAGCTTTACCGGCGGAATTGTTACATCTTCAAGACAAATGGTTTTGTGACAATTGTTACAAACGAAATGCACGTGGTGGTCGTGGTGATCGCCTTCTTCACATTCATCTTTGCAAAGAGCGTATAAAACAGAATTATCGGTAGTTGGGATGTGATGAACGATGCCTTTTTCTACAAAGGTTTGTAAAGTACGGTAAACCGTTGCCCTGTCGAATGCGGCGTCGGTGCTGGTTTCAATATCCGAATGGGCAAGAGCTCCTTCGCTGTGCAGGAACAATTCAAGGATCTTCTTTCTACCCTCAGTTATACTGAGCTGGTTCTTTTTTAATATTGAAAGCGCTTCATTTTTCACCATACAAAATTACGTCAGCAGAGTAAGAAAAGCGACAGATCAGGAACCTTCCTTCAACAATGCCTTTATATCTTTTATCAGCTTTTGAATTTCATCTTCCTTCAGGCCGTCATAAATGCCTCTTAATCTTGTTTGCTTGTCAACCAATGCAAACAATTGTGTATGGATGAACTGGTCAGAGATCTTTTGAGTGGTATCGTTCTTATTGTTGTCTATAAAATAGCTGTGCCGTGCAAGACTGTAAAGTGTTGCTTTATCTCCTGTAACAAAATTCCAGCTGCTGTTTGCAGGGTTATTTGATGATAAATTTTCGGGAGGGATCATCCCGTAAGAGCCATCTGCCCTTTTTTCCAGCTTGCCACCAAGCATTAAATTTTCATAAGCTTTCAACAGCGGTACAGAATCCGTTTCCGGCATTGAAGTATGGGACAGGATCATAAAAGCCGGATCATTCTTATATTCATCGTAAACCCGTCGCATATTTGCGTTCATCAGGGGACATATTCCTTTGCAGGTAGTAAAAAAATATTCAGCAACGTACACTTTCCCTTCAACTGCTTTGTGTGTTATGGTCTTACCATCCTGGTTTATAAAGGAGAAAGGTTGGATGTTATTGTTTACCACCGGAAGGCTGCTTTTGGAAAAATCATAGTCCTGGAATACGAAAAAATAGAATCCCGCCAGCAAAAGCAGGAAGAATGATATGTAAAATATCCAGCGCTTCTTCATTTTTTCAACCAGAATTTTTGCAAAGTTAGGCCTGGGAGAGTTTAAAGTCTAAGATTTAATGCTGCATATGACTATAAATTTTATGGTAAACAGACCTAACATTTTTAGGGATAGTTTTGCAACAATATTGCAAATCACCTTATCTTTGTTTTAATGGATCTGAAGATTAACTGGGATGCCCTCGGGATTTTTACTTCAATTGCCTGTGCAATACACTGTGCATTGCTTCCAGTGGTGTTAACCAGTCTACCGGTATTTGGGGTAAACATTATTCACAATAATTTTTTTGAATGGGGAATGATCCTCCTGGCTTTCATTGTGGGTGTTTATTCCTTATTTCATGGTTTTTTTAAACACCACCGCACTTATTCATCGATTGTGATTTTTTGCACTGGTTTTTGTTTTCTTGTATTGAAGCAATTCTATCCTATTTATGAAACCTGGCTGTTAACCGCTGCAGTTTCATTGATCATCACGGCACATTATTATAATTACAGGCTTTGCACCAATGCGACGGGCACAGCGCACCACAACCATTAAGGTTCATCTAAGGTTATCTTTCCACTTATTTCTAAAATACAGGAGAAGCAAGGTTAAGCTAAGGATAAACCAAACGTAAAAGATATAGTTGCCGGGGGAAGGTTGTGATTCAAAAAATGCAAAGCCCAGGTATATACCGAAAGTCATATTCAGCAGCAGCCATAATAATCCCATCGAAATCGTTTTCACAATTCTCAACAGAAACTGTATCACCTCGGGTTCCATAAAAGAAGTTTATTGGGATGAGGTCGTTCACTTAAGCATTAACAAGATTAAAGTTATTAAGTTGTCTTAAGATCTATTGGCGCAATATTTTTCTAAACGCAATGCTGTCGCCATGAAACACATTAAAATCCACCGACGCACTTATACCATTCACCCTGCCATTCTCATTGTGTTGCCAGAAAAGCCAATCCCGGCTGATGCAAGGCTTATTCTTTGCAAAATAATGAGCAACCCATAAAGGATAACCATCAAAATCACCTGCAAGGTAATTTTCATAAAAATCAACATTTGTATAAATGATGGGCTTTGAACGGTACTTCTGTTCAATGATCACCAGCCACTCCCTTATCCTTTGCTGAAGTTCTTTTTTAGTGGTCCCATTTACAACCTCAATATCCAAAACGGGCGGGAGATCATTTTTTCCAAGTTCCACCGTTTTGATAAAGTTTGTAGCCTGCAACTTTCCACTTTTACACGGATCAAAAAAATGATAAGCGCCTCTCGGGAGATCAACTTTTTTGGCTTCAGTCCAGTTACGGTTAAAGCGCTCATCTACACAATCAAATCCCTCTGTCGCCTTTATGAAGCAAAACCCAATCCTGATCCCTCCCACATTCATCGATTTCACTTCCTGCCAGTTAATCCGGGACTGGTACCTGCTTACATCAATGCCATGGATTTCATATTTGGAGGGAATTGCGATACCGAACTGTGGATACCTGATCATTTCTGAAGGATTAAAGTATCGAAATGTATAAACTGAGATTATTAAAAGGCCGATTAAAAAAAGAAATGTTAAAAAAAGTCTAATGATGAATTTTGATGATTTGTAAATATTGTTGTTCATTGATTTTATTTAATAAAATCTAAAGAATGTAAGAAAACCTTAAAACTTCTTGAAGAATGTATTAAATGTTTAAATGTTTCCTGCAATTCTCTTTTCGTTGGCATATTTATTGTTAAACCGGCAATAATTCCCCTACGATCACGTTTGAAATCTTCAAATACTTTAATGTATCGCTGGAAATTGAACAATTTAATTCAAGTTGAATATTAGGAAAAATTATGATTAGGATTTTGTTAAACTGCGGATTTTTACTTGCTTCTTTATTTTCATTTACCATTGTTTCGGCTTTTCCTGTTATTGATACCAATAAGGTTTTGCTGGCTGAGGCTAAAATGACTGAACCGCTTACCATTACAAGGGAAGCCAATATCGTTTTTCCCGATATATTAAAAGGCAACGAAGAAAATTCTCTCGATTATATTGAAAATTTCAGTTCAAAGAAGAGGAATTACCTTATCCACACCTACAAGAAAAGCACAAAGCTGTTCCCAAAAGCTGCGGCAATCCTGAAGAAATACAATTTGCCTTCCGAGATGAGGGTTCTGCTTGCAATTGAATCCGGATTTAACCCGAATGCAGTTTCAAAGGCAGGTGCGGTTGGATACTGGCAGATCATGGATGCTGTTGCAAAAGAATATAAGCTGAACTATGTTCTTTCCAGCACATTGGGATCCTAAGCTTAGAATTCCACGTGGACAAGTTGTCGC
>JADMIO010823436.1_pt1 | contig 45814 bp, 39 predicted proteins | sample 8958161 | NCBI WGS metagenome assembly JADMIO01 (sample SAMN16585339, study PRJNA669376) | soil metagenome | isolation source: Crop rotation soil | place: USA: Cullars Rotation, Alabama | collected 2011
CCGCGACAACTTGTCCACGTGGAATTCTAAGCTTAGGATCCCAATGTGCTGGAAAGCGCTCAAAACCAAACCAGCATCTGGTGTTTTAGTGACAGCAGGTTATGAAGATTAAGCATTAGGTTTAGAACTAATGATAATCTATTCTGAGAAAAGTTTTTTGAAGAAATTAGTTTTTTATCACCACCTGCGCCGTCTGCCTGCTTCTTTGCTCAATCAGCACATCTTTATTTTTCATCACATCTTCAATCGTAGAAGGAAAATAATGACGGATTGTAATCAGCGTGAGATTTTCATTGTATAGCACCCTGAATTCTTTTTTAAGCATATTTATAAGCGCGGGAATTTTATGAGGATCATTGTCCACGCAGATGGAAAAACTCAAGGCAGAATTCTGCATGAGGTTGATTTTGATTTTCTGTTCTGCAAAGATTCCAAAGATGCGGCTCATGTTTTCTTCTGCAATGAATGAAAAGTCAGTCGAGGAAATGGAAAAAAGAATCTGGTTGAATTTGTAGATGAAGCAGGGCACGTTCGGTTTTGTTCCCTGGAAGTTTCCAATCGATGTTCCTTTTTCATTGAACGACTTGAAAGAACTCACACGCAACGGGATGGATTTATTTTCCAGCGGTTTAATTGTCTTCGGGTGAAGAACTGTTGCACCATAGTATGTAAGCTCGATGGCATCGTGGTAGCTGATCTGTTCCAGCTTAATGGCCTCGCGTGCAAGTTTGGGATCAGCGCTTAATACGCCGGGAACATCTTTCCAGACGACCATTTCACTGGCTTCGAGGCAATGAGAAAAGATCGCTGCTGTATAATCGGATCCTTCTCGTCCGAGTGTTGTTGTAAAATTCTCCGAAGTGGAACCGATGAATCCCTGTGTTACGATAAGGTTCGTGGTTTCGAACATTGGAAGAATGCGGAGCCGGATTAACCGGCCAGTGAGGTCCCAGTTGATTTTTCCCTCGCGGTAAGTATTGTCAGTCTGGATAACATCGCGAGCATCAAACCACGTGTTTGTGATTTTTTTCGAACTGAGAAATGCGCTGATGATGTGTGTGGACATCAGTTCTCCATGGGAAACGATCTGGTCATAGGCAAATGCATAACCCTTTGAAGGTTCGTCTTCTATCACCCAGTCGATTTCAACAAATGAATTTTCAACTTCGGCGCGTACAGGATGATCTTTCGCAAATCCCAGCTGATCGATAATATCAGCGTGATATTTTTTTACTTCATCAATAAAAGATCGTAACTCTGGATCGCGCCTGAAGTAAGCATCGACAACTTTCTCGAGAGCGTTGGTGGTTTTTCCCATAGCGGAAATCACAACGAGAATTTTTTCATTCCTGAAATTGAAAAGAATATCGGCAGCATTTTTCACTGCCTCTGCATCTTTCACCGATGCGCCTCCAAGCTTGAATACTCTCATCTACGAAATGAAGTTTTTTATCTGTGATTCATTCATTTTACAGTCGAGCCATTGCGCATCGATATCAGCTCCGTATTTTTTATAGAACTCAATGGCCGGAGTGTTCCAGTCGAGCACCTGCCAGTGAAGCTGCTTTGCATTAATTCTCCTGGCTTCTTCAACTACTTCGTCAAATAATTTTTTCCCGATTCCTTTTCCACGTTGTTTTTCCGTAACGATGAGGTCGTCGAGGTAAATACCTTTTCCTTTCCAGGTCGAATATTTAATGAAGTAAACTGCAATGCCTGCAATAATTCCATCGACTACAGCAATGAAAAAGCGAAAGGCCGGTTCATCGCCAAAATAATCTTCTTCCATTTGCTTTATCGTATTTGAAACTTCCTGAGGAGCTTTTTCAAAAAGCGCAAGCTCTTTAACGAGTTCGAGCACTGCTGGCAAATCTTTTTTTTCGCCTTTACGGATTTCGATGTTCATATCAATAGAGGCTTCTAACCCGAATGGTGTTTTTTACTTTCTTTAATTCTTCCAGCGCTTTCGAAGAAGTGTTTTTATCAATGTCGAGCACGACGTAACCAATCTGCGCATTTGTTTTCAGGTACTGCCCGAGAATGTTCACGTTCAGCTTAGAGAGAAGTCCGTTGATGTCACTCAATACGCCGGGAACATTTTTGTGAATGTGAAGCAAGCGGTGTGTGTCCTGCTGAACCGGCAAGCTCAATGCAGGGACGGAAAGAGATCCAGTCGTTGATCCTGTTTCGAGAAAGCTGATGAGTTTATTTGCAACATCGACTCCGATACTTTCCTGTGCTTCTTCCGTTGAACCGCCGATGTGAGGAGTGAGAATCACATTGGGCAAACCCTGAACTGCCGTTTCGAATTTTCCACTGTTATCCTTTGGCTCTTCCGGGAATACGTCTGCAGCAAATCCACGAAGTGCTCCAGTGCTCAATGTCTGTTTAACTGCATTCAAATCGACAACATCGCCGCGACTGAGATTGATCAGCACGGAACCCTTTTTGAATTTCTTCAGTTTTGTTGCATCGATCAGGTTTTTTGTAGTCGGCAATCCCGGGACATGCAACGTAACGATGTCCGATTGCTCGAGTAATTCATTCAGTGATTTTACTGGAGCTGCATTGCCCAGACTAAGCTTCGGTTCGATGTCGTAGAAGATGACTTTCATTCCCATATTCTCAGCAAGCACGGAAACCTGTGAACCGATGTGTCCATAGCCGACGATGCCAAGGGTTTTTCCTCTCACTTCGTTGCTTTGCGAACTGTCCTTCATCCATTTGCCCACATGTGCGGCCTGGCTTTTCTCGAAAATCCTCCGCATGAGATTGATGCAATGAGCGATCACAAGCTCTGCGACTGAGCGAGTGTTGCTGAAGGGAGAATTGAAGACTGCAATACCATTCTCGGTGGCAGTATTCATGTCGATCTGGTTGGTGCCGATGCAGAATGCACCAATGCCGATCAATCGTTCGGCAGATTTTAAAACATTTCCGGTAAGCTGCGTCTTTGAACGAATGCCGACCAGGTGGGTGTCTTTGATTTTTTTCGAAAGCTCCTGTTCGGTTAAAGAGCCCTTGCTCACTTCAACATTTTCGTATCCCGCTTCTGTAAAAAGCTTAAGGGCAGCAGGATGAACGCCTTCGAGCATCAGTAATTTTATTTTTTCCTTGGGAAAAGAGGTTGGATGAGGCATGCGGGCGAAATTACAAATTAGCTGATATATGCAGAGCAGTCATGTTTTGTGAATTAATACCATGTCTTCAATTCTATAGAATGATGAATTAGTTCACAAAACCTGGCTAGTAGAAGTGTAGCTTGGTTCAATTTATTAGATTTGCGGCAAAGCCGGCAAAAGAATAATGAATAATGAATAGTATATAGTATATAGTAAATAATAAACGGAGCATTATTTCGAGGCTTATTAATTTGGAGACATGAATAAAGTTGTAACACTAGGACAATTTATAATCGAAAGACAGTCTGATTTCCCTTATGCGAAAGGAGAGTTATCGCGATTGCTGAGAGACATCGGCATTGCGTCAAAGATCGTAAACCGTGAAGTGAACAAAGCCGGACTTGCAGACATACTTGGAGAATTCGGAACGATCAATATACAGGGTGAAAGTGTAAAAAAGCTGGATGTGTTTGCCAATGAACAATTCATTGCGGCGCTGAGTGCGGGCGGTGAAACTTGTGCAATTGCATCGGAAGAAAACGAAGGATTGGTTCACATCGATAGCGTGGTTTCTAAAAATGCAAAATATATTGTGTGTATGGATCCCCTCGATGGCTCATCGAATATCGATGTGAATATTCCAATTGGGACAATCTTTTCGATATATCGACGTACCTCTTTCAGCGGAAAAATTGAGGAGAGCGATTACTTACAGCGCGGAACAGAGCAGGTGGCGGCAGGATATGTAATATACGGCTCATCGACAATGCTTGTTTATACGACAGGCAAAGGTGTGAATGGTTTTACACTCGACCCGAGCATCGGAGAATTCTGCCTTTCTCATCCCGATATGAAATGTCCGAAGTCGGGAAAAATTTATTCCATCAACGAAGGAAACTATGTTCATTTTCCTGATGGTGTAAAACAATACATCAAATACTGCCAGGTGGAAGAGAGCAAGACAAGTCGTCCGTATTCATCGCGATACATAGGTTCGCTCGTGGCTGACTTTCACAGGAACCTGCTGAAGGGCGGCATATTTATTTATCCGTCAACTTTGAAATCACCGAAAGGCAAACTTCGCTTACTCTACGAATGCAACCCGCTCTCATTTATTATCGAGCAGGCGGGAGGAAAAGCTTCTGACGGGTTTCACAGGATTCTTAATCTGCAACCGACATCACTCCATGAACGCACGCCGTTGTTTATCGGGTCATCTGATATGGTAGAGATGGCGGAGCAGTACATGACGAAGTTTTCTCATTTCGATCAACTCGCCTGAGAGTTTCAGGAGAATAGTTAGTTGGCCGGCGTTGAGCTGGCCGTTTTTTTATGGAGCGCGAACAATTGCTGGGGCTTTATGCCAACCGGCCTGAGGTTATTGCAATTCGCTCAAGACTGCTTGAGCCGGGACCGTCATATCTGCATGTTAAAGGATTAGTTGGATCTTCCGGAGCGATGCTGCTGGCTTCGATGAATGAAAGCTATCCGCAGGCAACGGTTGTTGTGATGAATGATGCTGAGGATGCAGCTTATTTTCTTAACGACGTGGAGAATCTCCTGGGAGATGGCGTTGCGCTTTTTTTCCCATCGTCATTTAAAAAACCTTTTTGTCCGGACGACAGTGATAATTCGAATATCGTAATGCGTGCCGAAGTGTTGAGCAGGTTGAACCGCAACAGCAAGGTGATTGTTGTGACTTACCCTGAAGCGATTGCGGAAAAAGTGGTGACGAGAAAAAACTTGGAGCTGAATTCGATTGCGCTAAGGGTGGGAGAAGATGTTTCTGTTTCGTTCATCAACGAATTTCTTCTTCATCATGAATTTGAGAGTGTTGATTTTGTGCAACAGGCGGGAGAGTTTTCTGTGCGTGGCGGAATCGTTGACATATTTTCTTTTGCAAATGATTTGCCTTACAGGATAGAATTTTTTGGCGACACTGTTGAAAGCATCCGCACGTTTGACCCGTCGAACCAGCTATCGGTGCAGGCTATGAATCACGTTGCCATCATGCCGAATGTGCAGAAGAAATTGCTGGAAGATGAGCGATCCTCGTTCCTGGATTTTATTCCAGTGCAAACGGTAGTGTGGACCTATGATTTAGACTCCTCAATTACTTTTCTGAATCATGAAACAATATCGGAACAGGCTGGAGTCGATATCGGTGAACTGAAAAAATTATTCGACAATGGTTCGGAACTGGAAGAAAAAATCCGGAAAAAAACCGTTGTTGAATTCGGCAGGAGATTTTATCTGCCCTCAACTGTTACCAGTGAGTTTTCAATTTCGCCGCAGCCATCCTTCAATAAAAATTTTCCGTTACTTATTTCTAACCTGCAGCAGAACCAGAGCAATAAAATCAAGAACATCATTTTTGCAGATACGGCGAGGCAGATTGAGAGACTGTATGCCATCTTTGAAGACCTTGAAAAGAAACATGCGATTGAAAACAAGGTGGAATTTACTTCGCTGCTGCTGAGTCTGCACGAGGGATTTGTCGATCATGATTTAAAGCTGGCATGTTATACTGATCACCAGATCTTTGATCGCTATCATCGTTTTCGGTTAAAGAAAAAACACAACAGGAGTGAATCGCTGACGCTGAAAGAGCTTTCGAGTCTGAAGCCGGGCGATTATGTAACGCATATTGATCATGGTGTCGGGAGATTTGCCGGACTGGAGATGATCATGGTGAATGAAAAGCCACAGGAAGCGATCCGTCTTATTTACAAAGACAATGATATTTTATATGTAAGCATTCATTCGTTGCACCGCATTGCAAAATATACGGGTAAGGATGGAACTGCTCCGACATTACATAAGCTGGGTTCGGGAACATGGGCGACGCTTAAGCAGAAGACGAAGAAAAAAGTCAAAGATATTGCGAAGGATCTCATCCAGTTATATGCGAAGCGTCGTGCGACGAAAGGATTTGCATTTGCTCCGGATACGTACCTGCAAAATGAGCTGGAGGCAAGTTTCATCTATGAAGATACTCCTGATCAGAACAAGTCGACGAGAGATGTGAAGAAGGATATGGAAAAGGAATATCCGATGGACAGGCTTATCTGCGGAGATGTGGGGTTCGGTAAAACGGAGATTGCAGTGCGAGCGGCATTCAAGGCGGTGACTGACAGTAAACAGGTGGCAGTGCTGGTGCCGACAACCATTCTCGCTCTGCAGCATTACAATACTTTTAAAGAACGGTTAAAAGATTTTCCCTGCAAGGTGGATTATATCAATCGTTTCAAATCGGCGGCAAGGCAAAAGGAAACATTACAGCGATTGTCGGAAGGAAAGGTTGATATCATCATCGGTACGCATCGACTGCTTGGAAAAGATGTTAAGTTCAAAGATCTCGGACTGATGATTATCGATGAGGAGCAGAAGTTCGGGGTGGCGGCGAAGGAAAAGCTGAAAGCAATCCGCGTGAACGTTGACACTTTAACTCTCACTGCGACGCCAATTCCAAGGACGCTTCAGTTTTCATTGATGGGTGCGCGCGACCTTAGCATCATTAACACGCCGCCGCCGAACAGATACCCGGTTACGACGGAACTGCATGTGTTCAATGAGAAGGTGATCAAAGATGCGATCAATTACGAGCTGGCGAGAAGCGGCCAGGTTTTTTTCGTGCACAACCGCGTGCAGGACATTCACGATGTTGCGGCGATGATCACAAAGCTTTGTCCGCAGGCGCGCATTGCAGTCGCACATGGTCAAATGGATGGCGACAAGCTGGAAGAAACACTGATGACATTCATTGAGGGTGAAAGCGATGTTCTGATTTCAACCACGATCATTGAATCGGGCATTGACATTCCGAATGCGAATACGATCATCATCAACCAGGCCCAGAATTTCGGGTTGAGTGACCTGCACCAGATGAGAGGAAGAGTGGGGCGCTCAAATAAAAAAGCATATTGCTATCTCCTGTCGCCGCCGCTTTCGGTTTTGACGAATGAAGCGAAGCAACGGCTGAAAGCGATCGAGGAATTTTCAGAACTGGGTTCCGGTTTCAATGTGGCCATGCGTGATCTTGATATTCGCGGTGCGGGAAATCTTTTAGGAGGAGAACAAAGCGGTTTCATTTCTGAAATCGGTTTCGAGATGTATCATAAGATTCTTGACGAAGCGATTGCTGAATTGAAGGAAACGGAATTTGCGGATTTGTTTGTGCAGGAAAGAGAAGAGAAAAAATTTGTGACCGATTGCCAGATTGATACAGACATGGAAATCCGTTTGCCGACGGATTTTGTGAACAGCGTATCCGAGCGTTTGCTTCTTTATAAGGATCTCGACAGTATTTCAACGGAAGAAAAACTGGAAGAGTTTGAAAAAAATCTGCGTGATCGATTTGGTCCATTGCCGCGGCCTGCGGTTGAATTATTAGCAACGATCCGGTTAAGATGGATTGCGGAAAAATTGGGATTTGAAAAAATTCTTTTGAAGAACGACAGGCTGATTGGGTACTTCGTAAGCAATCCTAATTCACATTTTTACCAGTCGGAAGTGTTTTCGAAAATTCTTAAGTATGTGCAGAAGAATACGAATAGAGTTCGTCTTAAAGAAGACAAATCGAAATTATCGCTGACGCTGAAGAATATTGAGAGTGTGGAAGATGCTAATAAGGGGCTGAGCGATTTGCTGGTGGGTTGATTTGCTGATGTGCTGATTTTCTATAAGGTAGTATGTTTGTACTGTAATTGCTAATGCATATGTAAAATAAAATGTTGATCCAAAAATCATCTTAATTTTTAATCAGCACATCAGCATCCCGATAGCTATCGGGACAGCACATCAATTATTAAGCGTAATCTTAATCGTCCCTTCCGCCAGTTCAAAAATAATCAGCTTGCCGTCGACTGAATATTTTCCGCCGCCTTCTACGGCAATCGGAGTTGATCTGACAGGCATCATGAGAGCGAGACCTTCCATTCTTTTTGGGACTGTGACTGTAACAACTCTTCCGGTTTCGGAATGATGCACATCGATGCTGACTTCATTCCTCGCAGCCCACCATAATCCGAAATCTTTTAGAGTGCCGAACCATGCATAATCACGAACGGCATCTACAAATTTCTTTTCAACTGCAAGTCCTGTGGAGTTAGGATGAACCTGTCCGATGAAACAACCGCCGTATCGTTTTATTTTAGTTGCAAGCGCGATGGCCGACCGCGCCCTGTCAACATTATAAGGAGGAATTTCATCATCGTCAGTCACGGGAAATTCGAAAGCCTGGACCTCCGAATCATATTCACGGTTGAAGTTGAGTTGAAAAGGAAAATGGGTAAGCGCAGCATTTGCAGGAACGGATGAGCTGAAACGATATCCGGTAGCAAGGAGACTCTGCGGATAAGTAAAAGGAGTATAAAGATAAGTTGAGCGGAAGGCACTTGTTCCATTCCCCGGAGCAAAGTGATCAATCAGGAATCTGCTCACGCGCATTTCTCCGAAGATTGTTCCGTGATAAGTTTTTTCCATGGCCATCACATAAGGACGGTAGGTTGGATAAACTTCGTCGCCTGTTCCCTGGTCGAATTCGTCGAACAGCGGAGAACCGCTTACAGAATTACTGGCCAGGTCCATTCCGGCGGCTGAGATCGTTTTGAGTTTTTCGAAATCATCGTTGCTGCCAAACAGGGAAGAACGCATATCGCGGATATACTTTGTCTGGATGAAATAAGTGGAATGAATATTCATTTTCTGTTCTTCCTTCGAGAAGGCCACAGCCTGGTCGAGAGCAGTTTTGAAATTAATATTATGCGTGATGCTGACAGCCAGGTCGCGGTTGTATGGAACGGTGCAAATGAAAGCCGCATCTTTTTCGCCTTCGAAATAAATATTTTTCAGCAGTCGAAGAACAACGTCAATGGTAGGTTCGAAGTTGTTTACTCCCGAACGGTTAAAACCCTGGTGACGGATGTTATGACCTTTGAGAATTAAAAAACCGATATCGAATCCGAAGGCATAGGCGGCGCCGTTTTCATAAAACTTCTGCGTAATGGCTGCGGATTTATCTTCATAAGTTGCGACGGGAGGCGATTGAGGCTTTGAGTAGCTATAAGTTCCGATTGTTTCTTTAAAACGCTCCTTATTGCCGAGTGAAATTTCCGTTTCCTTCGGATCCGTGAATTCCGCTGTGATGACTGAATTGGAATCACGCGGAATAATAATTCCAAAATGCTGCTTGCTCGGAACCGGTTCGCTGAATCCGAAGATTTCATTTAATCCGCCGAGCACCTGTGTGCCTATTAATGTTCCGCCTGTTCTTGGAAATGCGGCCAACGCCTGCAAAGCATCGGACGACAGCGTTGCTCCTGAGATTACAGGATAAACGAGAACGACTTTGTGTTCCACGGCCCTTTTGTAATCGGTGGTGATCATAAAAGGAACACCGATGGATTTCAGTCCATGTGCAATGCCCAGCCAGGAAGCAGTAGTATCAGTAAGAAGGATAGCCAACCGGCTTGAAGTCCCGGCAGAAAAATTCCTCCACGATGTGGGAACTTTCTCATCAAGCTTTGATTTGTCTTCCGGACCATTTATTCCCGGATCGATAAAAATCTCATTTCTTCTTGCATCGTAAACTTCGGGGAAGTTATTGTTCTTAATAGCGCCAATTTCGTCTCCTTCGCGATCAGATCCGCATCCTGTAGAAAAGAAAAGAGCAGGGAATAAAACGATAAAAAAAAGACCGGCAAAAATTTTTCCTGCTTGATGCATTCGCACTGTGAATTAATATGCGGCAAACTTAAGAAAAAGTTTTTAGCGGAAGGGGAGTTGAGAATTCGCGCGGCGGACGCGGAGAGTGTAAAGAGAAATTGAAAAATAATTAGTATCAAATTTTCCTGAACAATTGATGACGTGTATTTGTTATAGGTCCGTCTTCTCCGCACTAGAAAAAACGTCGAACAGAGTTTACGATATAATCCTTGCACAAAGTCGTTGCGATCGCCGCGCTACCGTTGCGTCCGCCGCGCGAAAAAATCCTTCGAACAGCACTTACCCACTCCAAACTAAACCCGACTGCAGCGCAAAGCCCGGAGCATACCAAATCAAACAATTAGAGAATGCGAGGACTTGCAGCGGAAGGCGGGAAGACAGGCGCAATAGAAGGAAGAAGGGCTTTCAAAAAAAAATTATCGAGAGAGGAGCTGAGTGTCAGTGTCAGAGGCAGTGTGAGAAACAGTGCGGGAGAACAGAGAGGGCGAGAGTGAGAAAGAGAGAGTTCGAGTCGAGCTTACAATTAGTAACGGACTTCCGGTCTCAGACTATCGGACTCTCAATTCGAGCGAATAGCATCAACAGGATTCATTAAAGCTGCCTGGTGAGCAGGAACGTAGCCGCTTATAATTCCTATCAGTGCAGAAATAAATAATCCGAGTACGATATTGCCGGTAGTGAGAGAAAGGTCCATTCCCGTGGCGCCGGATGCAAGTATCGATAGCAGCAAAACCAAAAACAATCCGATGAGTCCTCCGATGAGACACAATACAATTGCCTCAAATAAGAATTGGAGGAGGATGAAATAATTTTTTGAGCCAAGTGATTTTTGTATTCCGATGATGTTCGTGCGTTCTTTGACTGAGACGAACATGATGTTTGCAATTCCGAATCCGCCGACGAGAATGCTGAATCCACCTATGATCCATCCGGCGATTCCAAGTGTGCTGAACAACTGCTCGAGTCCGTTGGAAAGAAGGCTTGTTTCGTTTAATGCGAAATCATCTGACTCTTTTGGATTTAATTTTCTGACTCCTCTCATTGCACCTTTCAGCTCGTCCTTCATTTCCTGGGTGGGAACATTTTCTTTTGCCTTGACGATAATGAAAGGATCGATATCATTGGAGCGAAGGTTGACGAGAGCTCTGGCGAAGTTGACAGGAATGATGACGCAGTTGTCAGATGAATTATCGACCAGACTGCTTCCTTCTTTTTTAAGAGTGCCGATGATTGAAAGTTTCAAGCCCCGGATGGTGATTTGATTTCCGAGAGCGTCGCCATTCGGGAATAGAGCGTTGCTGACATCAGCGCCGAGCAGTGCAACGGGGCGGCCGGAGTTGGATTCGGCTTCGGTAAAATACCTGCCCTGGTCGAGTTCGAAACTTTTTACTTCGTCATATTTATGAGACGCGGCAATGATGACACAATTCTCCACCGAGCTGCTCTTGAATTTGAACGTTTGTCCGCCAATGTAGGCGACATAAGCCATCGCCTCGGAAGTTGAACTCTTTTTTTCCAGCTCGCTCATTTCTTTGATGCCGGGAAGAGGGCGATTCATGTATTTCCACCAGGGATATTCATTTCCACCTTCCGGAACCCAGGGCCATTTTTGAACATAGATGACATTATTGCCGAGAGAGGCGACGTCCTTCCTGATTTTTCTTTCGAGAGAATCGGTAACTGTAAAAACGGAAATGATGGCAAAAATTCCGATGGTGATTCCCAGCAACGAGAGTGTTGTCCGCAGCTTATTGACTCGCAAAGCGGTGAAAGCAAAGACAATGCTTTCGCGGAACAGGCGGAAGAATGTAGTGAAGGAGTTCATTTTAATGAATGAAAAATGAATAGTGAAAAATGAATAATCACCGATACTGCCAGGTAATATTATTCATTTTTCATTATTCAATATTCATTATCCAAAGATAATTGATTCCAGCTATGAATTCAGTTAATGAATTGTTGGATATTCCGTATCATTGCGCCGTTATTTTGATGACCACAGATAAGAGAATAAATAGTGCGCTGATATCTGTTTTTCACAAGGAGAATTTAGATGTCATCATCCGAAAACTGCATGAACTGAATGTAAAGTTGTATGCAACCGGTGGTACGCAGGAATTCATCGAGGCGATGAAAATTCCGGTTACGCCGGTTGAATCGGTAACACAATATCCATCCATTTTTGGCGGAAGGGTTAAGACGCTTCATCCGAAGATTTTTGGCGGCATTTTATTCAGGCGGGATAATGAAGGGGACAAACAGGAGAGCGATCGGCATGAAGTTCCTCCGATTGATCTTGTTATTGTGGATCTCTATCCATTCGAGTCTACTGTTGCATCGGGAGCTGCTGACGATGCCATCATTGAAAAAATTGATATCGGCGGAATTTCACTGATTCGTGCGGCGGCAAAGAATTTCAATGATGTTGTGATCATTCCTTCGTCTGACCAATACGCTTTTTTGTCAAGGTTACTTGAAGTGAAACATGGTGTCAGTTCGTTGAGTGACAGGAAGCTGATGGCTGCGTGTGCATTCAATATCTCGTCTCATTACGACACAGCTATCTTCAGTTATTTTAATGCCGATCAGCATCTGCCGGTTTTTAAGAAGAGCATTCAGAATTCGAAAAGTCTGAGGTATGGAGAAAACCCACATCAGACAGGCAGCTTCTTCGGAGATTTCAATGAAATGTTTGAACAGCTTCACGGAAAAGAGATCAGTTACAATAATATACTCGACGTTGATGCAGCAGTTTCATTCATTTCTGAGTTTGAAGAGCCGACGGTTGCCATCATAAAGCATAATAACGCCTGCGGACTCGCCTCGGCGAATGATATTCCGGAAGCCTGGCAGAAAGCGCTGGCAGGAGATCCTGTATCAGCATTCGGCGGAGTCATTTGTGTAAACAGGAAGCTCACGGAAGAAGTGGCAAATGAGATAAATAAAATCTTTTTCGAAGTACTGATTGCAAAGGAATTCGAACCTGCTGCACTTGAAATTCTCAAACAGAAAAAAAACAGGATTCTTTTGTGTCTAAAGAAGAATGATTTGCCTGCGAAACAATTTAGAAGCGTTTTGAATGGAGTTGTCGAACAGGACAGGGATCTTCATACAGAATCTGTTTCAGATATGAAGACGGTAACACTCATTGCTCCCGATGAAAAACAATATGCAGATTTGCAGTTCGCAAACAAAATTGTAAAACACTTAAAGTCGAATACAATTGTGCTTGCGAAAGACAGGCAGTTGCTTGGAAGCGGAACGGGTCAGACTTCGAGAGTAGATGCATTACAACAGGCAATTGACAAGGCGAAGAAATTCGGATTCGATCTGAATGGTGCTGTGATGTCGAGCGATGCATTTTTTCCTTTCCCTGACTGTGTGGAAATTGCGGGAAAGGCAGGAATAAAAGCGATCATTCAACCGGGAGGATCAATAAAAGACCAGGAGTCAATCGATTACTGCAACTGTCATCATCTTGTGATGGTAACCACCGGTTACAGGCATTTTAAGCATTGAGCTTTGAATTTCTGACTCATTTAAGCAATTAATAAGTACTCTAACCCGATTTATTTCGGAATAATAAATTTAAAAAGGAAGGGAATTGAACGGGAAGCCGGCTAAAACTATCTTTCTGATTCTGCGTATGAATACCTCAATAACAAAACAAATAAATCGTCAATGATCAATCGTTGAGAGTTTCTCAATCGAAAGAAAGTCAGGCGTAAAAATTTGATGCTCAACGTAACCTTTCCCAAAACCCGATCACAGCGCATGGGATTATTTGATTTTTTAACACAGGAAATTGCAATCGATCTTGGTACTGCAAATACCTTAATCATTCATAACGATAAAGTAGTTGTCGACGAGCCATCGATCGTTGCCATCGACCGCTCAACAGGAAAAGTTATTGCTGTTGGAAAGCAGGCGATGATGATGCATGGTAAGACGCATGAAAATATAAAGACCGTAAGGCCACTGAAGGACGGTGTAATTGCCGACTTCGATGCGGCCGAGCATATGATCAGGGGAATGATCAAAATGCTGACGCCGAAGGGAAGTTTATTTACACCTTCTCTGCGAATGGTAATTTGCATTCCATCCGGAATCACGGAAGTTGAAAAGAGAGCGGTAAGAGATTCAGCGGAGCATGCAGGAGCGAAGGAAGTTTACCTGATTCACGAGCCAATGGCAGCTGCCATCGGAATCGGAATCGACGTGGAAGAGCCGATGGGAAACATGATCATCGATATCGGCGGTGGAACAAGTGAGATTGCCGTGATAGCACTGGGAGGAATTGTCTGCGACCAGTCAATTCGCGTTGCAGGCGACGGATTTACGAATGACATCTGGGATTATATGCGCCGTCAGCATAACATCCTCATCGGTGAGCGGTCAGCCGAGAGAATAAAAATTGAAGTTGGTTCAGCATTACCTGAACTTGAAAATCCGCCGGCTGATTTTGCAGTTCACGGTCGTGATCTGATGACGGGAATTCCAAAAGAAATTACCGTGAGCTATTCAGAAATTGCTCACGCACTTGATAAGTCGATTTCAAAAGTCGAGGAGGCAATCCTGAAAGCGCTTGAGATGACGCCGCCGGAACTTTCGGCGGATATTTATCGCACGGGTATTTATCTGACGGGAGGAGGGGCATTACTTCGCGGACTCGATCAGAGAATTGCCCTCAAAACAAAATTGCCGGTTCACGTTGCCGAAGATCCGCTTCGTGCTGTTGTTCGCGGAACGGGAATCGCTCTGAAAAATATCCAACGATTCAAATTCTTAATTCCGTAAACAAGTAAAGGCTCAAATGCCTTCCTGTTCGTCAACCAATGCGAAGCCTGTTCCTGTTTTTATGGAAATACAATTTTTTCATTTTCTTCCTGCTGATCGAGACGCTTTGTGGCTATCTCATCATGCAGAATAATAATTTCCAGCGAACGGCGATTGTCAATTCCACCAATGCAGTTGCTGCAAAAGTCAACGGCGTTGTGAGCGCTGTCACTGAATACATTAATTTACGATCAACGAACGATGCACTGATCAGGGAAAATGCAGCTCTTAAGACTCTGCTTCCCGGAGCATATTATGTCGACAGCGCTTTGAAGCAGACTACGGAAGACACTATTCTTAAACGACAGTATACGTTCATGACTGCGAAGGTGATCAACAATTCGGTGAACAGGAGGAGCAATTATCTTACTCTGAACCGTGGCAGCCAGCAGGGAGTGAAACCGGAAATGGGTGTGATATGCAGCGATGGAATTGTAGGTATTGTGAAGGACGTCTCGGAACATTATTGTTCAGTGATATCGTTCCTGCATAAAGATTCGAGAATAAGTGCACGGATAAAAGGAACTAATTATATGGGTTCAATGGTGTGGGACGGATTTGATGAAACCCATGGAACGCTCAACGACATTGCAAAGCACGTGCGTGTAAAAACTGGCGATACGATTGTTACGACTTCCTATTCGGCAATATTTCCTGAAGGGATCATGATTGGTTTGGTAGATGAAGTCAATTCATCAGGTGGGAATAACTTCCAGGACATTTCTGTGAAGCTGTCGACACCGTTTGGAAAACTTACCTATGTTTATCTCGTCGGAAATGAATTGAAGGATGAACAAAGGTCACTCGAGGAGGGGTTAAAAAATGATCGTTAAAATAATCAACCAGGTTCTGAGTTTTATTTTCCTGGTCGGCATCCAGGTCATTCTTCTTAATCACATCCAGTGGAGCGGCTATGTCAATCCATATATATATGTATTGTTCATACTCATGCTGCCTGTTGAAATTCCGAATTGGCTGTTGCTGATTATTGCCTTCTTCACCGGTCTTACAATAGATATGTTCGGCAGTTCGGGAGGAATGCATGCAGCTGCAAGTGTCTTCATGGCATTTGCCCGTCCGGGAGTGTTAAGGCTCATTGCTCCCCGCGACGGCTATGATCCTGAAATGAAACTTACTCCGCAGGTAATGGGATTCAACTGGTTCATCACATATATCAGCATCATGGTGGTTTTGCATCACCTGCTTTGTTTTTATATTGAAGTGTTCCGGTTCAGCGAATTTTTCATTACTTTTTTCAAGGCAATCCTGAACTCATTGATCACCGTCGCACTGATTGTGATAGGAGAATATTTATTCGGTCAGTCAAGGAGAAATGCACGTATCATCAGATAGGAAAACAATCATTTATCTTATATTTTTCTCGGTCGTCGTCGTCTACCTTCTGAGGCTCTTTTACATTCAGGTAATTGATGATTCGTACAAGCTTTCTGCAAATAACAATGTGATCAGGCCGATGACGGAATACCCGGCGCGCGGATTAATCTATGATCGCAAAGGGCGGCTGCTGGTTTACAATGAACCCGTGTACGATTTAATGGTGATACCAAAGCAGGCGAAGAATACTGACAGTCTTGAATTATGCCAGCTGATCGGAATTTCTCCGGATGATTATTCGGAAAAATTCAGAAAGGCAAAAGCGTATTCACCCGTGAAGGCTTCAATTTTTGAAAAGCAGCTTTCAGTGGAAACATATGCAACATTCCAGGAGAAGTTGTACAAGTTTCCCGGCTTCTTCGTTCAGCTACGTACACTGAGAAAATATCCTGACCCGATGGCTGCGCATTTATTCGGATACATTGGTGAGGTTGATTCGAACATTACGAAGAAAGATCCTTACTATAAAGAAGGTGACTACATCGGTAAAAGCGGTATAGAACAATCGTATGAAAGCATTTTACGCGGACGAAGAGGAGTAAGAAGAATCATGGTGGATGTATTCAATCGTGAGAAGGGAAGTTTCCAGAATGGTAAATATGATACTGCTTCTGTAGCCGGAGAAAATATTACACTTTCACTCGACGCGACATTGCAGCACTACGGCGAACAGCTAATGAAAAATAAAGTCGGAGCAGTTGTGGCGATTGAACCTTCGACAGGTGAAATCCTTGCATGCGTGAGTACGCCATCCTATGATCCGAATCTGCTAGTTGGAAGAGCGCGGACAAAAAATTACGCATCGCTTCTTGAAGATCCGGCGAAGCCATTGTTTAATCGTGCGTTGATGGCTTATTACCCACCCGGGTCGACGTTCAAGCTGATCAACGATTTGATCGGCGAACAGGAAGGTGTGTTAGGGCCGCTTACAGGATATTATTGTGACGGTGGTTATCACATGGGATCTCAAACAGTGAAGTGCGATGCGCGTCACGGACTGATACGACTGGAAGAGGCTATTTCGCATTCATGCAATACCTATCACTGTTATGTTTTCCGAAGCATTATTGATCAGAAAAGATACGGATCGACGGAGGAAGGATATAATGCATGGAGAAATCACGTGCTCACATTTGGTATAGGCAAAAGACTTTACAGTGATTTGCCCCAGGAGTTGAAGGGAAACGTTCCGTCTGTCGCTTACTATGATAAATATTTCGGAAAGGGAAGATGGCGTTCATCAACGGTGGTTTCACTTTCTATCGGGCAAGGCGAATTAGGAATAACGCCGCTTCAGATGGCGAATACGATGTGCATCATCAGCAACAAAGGATATTTCTACATTCCTCATATCGGAAAGAAGATAGGCAGTAAAGTGCAGAGCGATAAAAAATTTCTTGCAAAGAATTTTACGGATGTTGATCCGGGCTATTACGACATCGTCATTGAGGGAATGGAAAGTGTCGTGGAAGCAGGAACCGCTGCGGCATCGAAGATCAAGGGAATTACGGTTTGCGGAAAGACGGGAACAGCGCAGAATCCTCACGGAAGAGATCACTCGTTGTTTGTAGGGTTTGCTCCGAAGGAAAATCCGAAAATTGCAATTGGAATTATGGTTGAGAACGGCGGCTGGGGCGCTGACTGGGCCGCGCCGATTGCAACATTGATGATGGAGAAATACCTGACAGATTCAATCTCCCGTCCGCAGCTCGAAAAGAGAATGCTTGAAGGAGTTGTTTCTCCAAAAATTTACGAGAAGAAAAAAGAAGAAAAGAAACAGGATCCGAAAGTAGTTGCCAAAGTATCCGGGCGCTTCGACTCTGCTCGTTTCGACTCCGCTCGTTTCGGCTCCGCTCAACGACCGGGAATTTTGTCTGTTAAAAATACAAAGGTTGGTTCAGGTAAGAAATCAAATGGTGATGTATTGCTTGGAAAAAATGTCGGTGAAATGAATAAACCTAAAACGATCCGATGAGAAACCAGAAGGGCATATTACAGAACACTGACTGGCTATTGATCGGGATGTTCGTGGTGATGGTGATCATGGGTTGGCTGAATATTTATGCTGCGGTTTACGACGATGATCATAAGAGCATATTTGACCTTACACAAAATTATGGCAAGCAGACGATCTGGATTGCAGGAGCATTCCTCATCGCGCTGATCATTCTCGTCATCGACGGAAAATTTTACGCTGCATTTTCATACCCGATGTACGGACTAACAATCCTGCTGTGTCTCTCCACATTTCTTTTTTCGCGCGATGTAAAAGGCTCCTATGGATGGATTGATATCGGCTCATTTAAGCTGCAGCCGGCGGAGTTTGCAAAGTTTGCAACGAATATGGCGCTGGCAAAATACCTGAGTACTCTCGGAATACGAATGCAGGACATGCGAACGAAAATGATTTCAGTGCTCATCATTGCAATTCCTGCACTTATTATTTTACTGCAGAATGATACTGGCTCAGCACTGGTTTTCTGTTCATTCATATTTGTGTTATACCGCGAAGGGCTTTCAGGAAATTTCCTTTTACTGGGATTAATATTAGTTGCACTGTTTGTACTGGCGCTTCTTGTAAAAAACACAATTTTGTTCATCATTATCGGAAGCATTGCATTGTTACTGATGATGATGGTAAGAAAGACGAGGAAAAATATTGCCATAATAACGGTTGGAGCGCTGGTTGCATGTTCGGTCGTTTTCAGTGTTGGCTACGTTTACAAAAATGTTCTTCAAGAGCATCAGCGCACGCGTATTGATGTGTTGTTGGGAAAAGAAATAGATCTGAAGGGTGCTGGTTACAATGTGAATCAGAGTAAGATTGCAATCGGTTCCGGCGGATTTTTCGGAAAAGGATTTTTGCAGGGAACGCAGACGAAATATGATTTTGTGCCTGAGCAGAGCACTGACTTTATTTTTTGCACAGTAGGAGAGGAGTGGGGTTTCCTAGGAAGTTTCATAGTAATGGCATTGTTTGCCGCCCTGTTTGCGCGCATTATATATGTAGCGGAAAGACAGCGGTCTCCCTACACGAGAATTTACGGTTATGGAGTGGCTTCCATCTTGTTTTTTCACCTGATGGTGAATATTGGAATGACGATCGGATTGGCGCCGGTTATCGGAATTCCTTTGCCATTTTTCAGTTATGGCGGGTCATCCTTATGGTCATTTACCATCCTTTTATTCATTTTCATTAAGTTGGATGCGTATCGATTGCAGATTCTTCGCTGAGCTTCGTTGATGTTTCCACCCTTGTATCCATTAATTTTGATACGACTTTGATAGTTGGAAAGAGTCATAGAAACCGCATAGAAACAGGGCTCTTTAGCCTATTCTTCATTTTTAACAAAAGGCTGACACTGGGCCGACAATTGTTTAATGAAGTTCTTCTACTTTTCATTAACAAAATCTTAAAACATGAAAAACTACCTCTTACTCATCTCCGCCGCTGTTGTCGTTACAATGTCATCCTGCTCTAAGGATGTGAACGATGACACGAATATTTCAAGTGCATCCCTGAACAGCATGTCGTCTTCGACAGATATGCAGGTTGTAAAAGTGAAAAACACAGAGTCAGGAAAATGGAACATTAAGATGAATGACATTGCTGCGAAGGCATATGCATCTGGCAGCCATTTGTATCCCGTGAATTCACTTCTTGTAAAAGAGATAAAAGATGAAAAAGGAACTGTAACAGGTACAGCAACGATGTTCCGTACATCGGGAGATCTTAATTCTTCAAATGGTTGGATCTATACTGAATACGATCATAACGGAAATGTAATTTATGATGCAAACAAAAAAGGTGCGTCCTGCCAGAGTTGCCATTCGCAGTCGCTGGATACAAGACATTTGTAAAAATAGTCTAACCTGAGTATTGATCCGAAGTCAGTGTGGTGGCTTCGGATTTTTTAGTTGCGGGCACTTCGACTCCGCTCAGTGACCGCAACTCCGACTCCGCTCAGTGACCGCAACTTCGGACTCCGCTCAGTGACAGCAACATTGTTCGGTGACGAAAACTTGCTTGTGTGGCAGCAACGAAGTCACACTCACACTTACACTCTCTGCTCTCTCCGCACTGTTTCTCACACTCACACTCGCACTCGCACTCACACTCGCACTCACACTTACATTCTCTGCTCTCTCCACACTGTTTCTCACACTGTTTCTCGCACTGTTTCTCGCACTGTTTCTCGCACTGTTTCTCGCACTTACACTCTCTGTTCTCTCCGTCCTGTTTCTGACACTGACCCTCTCACTCACACTTTCCATTCACCTCAACAATTCCCCAACAAAATTTTATCTTCGTACTCAGTCCCTTCTACCTGCTACTTGATACAATTCAAACGATACATTTTCCTGCTTTTGACTTCGGCAGTCATTTCCTGCACAAGCAAGAAGGAGGATGGCATTGTCGTTTCCGATGCAACATTATTTTCCATGGTGCAGACTGTCTCATCGTTCAGTTATTTCAAATTGAGTCATGATACGATGGATGCAGTGCAGCCAAGTCCGCACTTTTTTTATATAAGAGTTCGTTTTAATCCCAAGGCAATGACGGCCATGGATGATTCGGTCAAATCGTTAGAGCAGGCAACTTTTCCCGACGAGTCGATGATTGTAAAGGAGGTTTATGATGTAAAAGGCGGTCCGCTTCAACGCTATGAAGTGATGTATAAACTGCGTAATGCGGCCAATTCATCGAACGGTTGGGTGTGGAGTGAATTGAATGCAGACGGTTCGGCTGCGATATCGGCGGGGTTGAAGGGGAGTCAGTGTGTGGGTTGTCATTCATCGGGGATTAACTCTGATGATGTACGGACTTTTGGCTTGCATTAATTTATTCAAAGGTTTCAACAAGTCTGGAATTTATTTTCAGACACCTGGAATACAATGTAACTATCATGACAAATTTTTATAATCATTCAATAATTTTAATTTACTAATTTACCCTTTCCGTTCCTTTATTCTTATTAATTATATATAGTCTGATCCAAAAAACCGGATCGTCCTTATGAACAGTTTGAACTAAAAAATAAAATGAGAAACGATAGTGTGAAATTTTTATTTATAATCAACATAATTTTGATTTCTGTAACTACGAGATCGCAAACTCTTTTTAACAATAGATATGGATCACAGCTTTCTGATGAAGGAAATGCTATTTGTATTACAAAGGATGGTGGTTATGCGGTAACAGGGATTTCTTCCGCAAATGGTGCAGGCGGAGATATTTTTTTAATGAAACTAAATCAACAGGGAGTAATACAATGGCAAAAAAATATTTTCGGTGTTAATGTTGAGCAGATTGCCGGAGTATTTCAATTGCCGAGTGGGAACTTCATTTTAGGCGGGACAACATATAGCTATGGCAGTGGATGTCAGGATGCTTTTGAAGTAATGATGGATTCGACTGGCAATCTTATTTGGTCAAGGGCCTATGGTGATGTGAACTGCAATGTAATTCGTGGATTTTCTTTAGCACATGGGGATGGATTTATTGCATGCGGTAGCTCGGGTGGAGGTGGTAATGACGGATGGTTGATTAAAACGGATGAGAATGGATCACTTGAATGGTCAAAATATTATCAATCAACTCAGGGATTTTTTGCAGTTGCCCCAACCATTGATGCTGGCTATTTAGCAATAGGGAATTCTTCTTCAATCTCTATATTGAAGACTGATTCAACTGGCAATCCTAGCTGGTTTAAGCGTTACCTAAGCTCTTCAGGAAATACAACAACATTTGATGTAACAACATTTAAAGATGGAACAGCAGCTATTGTGGGTCAGGTTTATATCAATGCGTATGGTGCAATATCTGATGTCTTCTTAATGAAAGTTGATCCATCAGGAAATTTAATCTGGTTTAAAACATATGGGTACACATTTGTAGAAAAGGGGTTATCAGTAAAAAATACTGTTGACGGGGGATTTATTATCGGGGGATACACAAATAGTTTTGGTCATGGAGACGATGATGCTCTTTTATTAAAGACAGATAGCAGTGGCAACTTAATGTGGGCAAAAACATATGGGGGAGTGTGGTACGACAGGGCAGAACAAGTTCAAGTAACTAATGATGCCGGTTATGTTTTTGTCGGCACATCTTATAGCTCTGCAAATACTGATAGCTCTTATGTATATGTTGTAAAAACTGATTCTTTAGGTAATTCATGTAATTATCTAGACTGGACACCACTTCAACAAACTCAGGCTTATCAACCTATTTCGCTAACTATTTCATCATTTAGTTTTGGTGTCGACTCAACATGTTTAGCACCAATAAGTAATTATTTATTTTCTGAAAATAACATTTGTATCGTGAATCAAATACCGGAAGTTGAAATGATAAATACCATATTCTATCCTGACCCCGTCATATCAACATTATCAATTAAAGGGCTAACTTCAAACTCAACAATTAATATTTATGAATTGACTGGTGAGTTAATACTGACCCAAAGAATTATTGAAAATAGGGAAATTGATTTGTCATTTCTGAAACCAGGTGTTTATTTATTACAATCGGATTATGGAGTAAAGAAGTTAGTGAAAATGTAAATACAACAATGAAATTTTTAGTATGTTAAAAATGATTAACTATTTTCCGAAAGTGGAATAACAATTTTGCAAATGAATAATAATCGTGTTTTCGTAATGTCTTTCGCAAGTGTTTATCCACTATACATTCGAAAGGCAGAGAAAAAGGGCAGGACTAAAGCAGAAGTTGACGAAATTATATTCTGGCTTACAGGTTATGATAAGAAATCACTGCAGAAGCAAATTGATAAAAAAGTTGACTTTCAAACTTTCTTTGCTGAGGCCCCTCAATTAAATCCGAATGTTTCAAAAATTACAGGTGTGATATGCGGTTACAGAGTAGAGGAAATTGAAGATAAGCTTATGCAGAAAATTCGTTATTTGGATAAGCTGATAGATGAGTTGGCCAAAGGAAGAAGTATGGATAAGATTTTGAGAAAGTAAAAAATAATAATAAGTATTGACGAAAAGCAATCGTGGCTTTATGATGAGGAAATATCACTTTTTGTATTTAATTATTATCGGAATAATTTCATGTACGAGTCATACATCAGATAAAATGTTATCTGACACAAATACGGCTGATACTTTTAAAGATTCGAGAGAAATACAGGCAATATTGGGAAAAGATAGCTCTTCAATTAGAAAAAGAGAACTTACGAAAATATATTCTTTGGCAATAACCGATTTCATTAAAGAGGCCAATAAAAAAAATAACCAGAAATTCGACACATTGTTTTTTGGAAAACACGTTTACGGACAACCTGATGATTTTCCTGATATTAAACTTCCCGATAAAATTGAAAATACCGTTATAAGAGTTATTTCTCCTGGAGCCGGAGAAAAAATTCAAAGAGAAAGAAAGTCAGTTGTTTATATTAATCTTATTGGTTGGATTGAGCCAGTGAAAGCGGAATTTATTTTTGTTACCTTTTCAAATGGAGGGCAACATGCATTTGATTTTTTTAGTGATTATGTATTCAATACAGGATTAAAAAAAATTGAGCATTTAAGTTCTCGCTTCGAAGATTACATTTATAATGATGATGGAAGCCTTTCACGTATTGCAGTTTTCATTGATGGGAAATTTATTAAGGATAAAGAATCTGAATGATATTAGTTTACTTTAATTTTGAAAAAAACTGGAATTAATTTTACGTTGAATTTTAGTGTAATTCAAAGTGAATTTAAGCCATTTATGAACTTACATAAAATTATTAACTCAATCATCGCCCTCGTCTGGCTCCTGAACGGCCTATTCTGCAAAGTCCTTAACCTCGTTCCGAGGCATCAACAAATTGTTGCTACAATACTCGGCAGTGAATATTCACGGACTTTTACTATAAGCATCGGAATTGCTGAAACTCTGATGGCTGTCTGGATATTAAGCGGTTACAGGTCAAGGCTGAATGCAATTTTACAAATTGCAGTAATTGTCATTATGAATGCGCTGGAATTTTTTCTCGTTCCCGACCTGCTTTTATGGGGAAGGCTCAATGCTTTATTTGCATTTTTATTTATTCTTTTAATTTATTTTAACGAATTTTACATCCGGAAAAAATCAGTGCAAACATCGTAAGATGCTTTCATTCTTGAAGAATCACCCTTTTGCCGTTGAAGCTTTTTTTGACAGTTCACTGGTATTTACTTTCGCTGTTCCCAAAGATCAAATTCAACATTTAATTCCTGAGTGTTTAGAGCTCGATACTTTCGATGATAAATGGGCTTTTATTGCTGTGGCAATGGTTCAGACAAAATCGTTGCGACCGAAGGGCTTTCCCGGATTTTTGGGAAATGATTTTTTTCTAATCGGGTACCGTGTGTTTGTGAAGTACAGAAGCAGGGAAGGCAAAATTTACCGGGGACTATACATTCTTAAGTCAGAAACTGATAAGAAGAAGATGGAGTTTTTTGGAAATATTTTTACTCATTATAATTATACAACTACGGATATCAGTCAGAAAAGTGAGAGGGATATTACTGAGATAAAGTCGGAGCATTCAGGCTTTAAGATAAGAATTGAAAACGGAGCCGAAGATAACATTCCTCTGCCGACAGGATCGCCGTTCAATGACTGGAAAGAAGCGAGAAAATTTGCAGGACCGCTGCCATTTACATTTACATATAACAAAGAGTCTAAAGAAGTTCTGATCATTGAAGGAGTAAGGGAGAATTGGAAGCCTTCCGCTGTAAAGGTGATTGAATATGACTTCTCATTTATCAATAACCTGAATGTACAGGATATTAAACTTGCAAATGCATTTATCATTCATAATATTCCTTATTACTGGAAAAAAGGCAAAGTTGAAAAATGGAAATAGCAAGAAGACCTTTCCAAGGCGTTTTAAATATTTTAAGTTTTAACCGTCATTTTTATTTTATTGGTCTGGGTGTTTTAGCAGCTTTACTTTCAATTTATTTTATTTACCAGTGGCCTCCCGTTGTATTCTGGATTGTTCTCATTGCTTTTATATATGGTTTAATAGCGCCTTTAATTGTTTCAGCGTATGTTTATGATTTTTCCGGGTATTATAAATTCAACTGGCTAACCCAGTTTGTGCATGCAAATCAAAATGAAAACATTAAATCAATTGTAAATATAAATGCCGGATTCGATGAGACCAGCTTTATTTTGAAATCCAAATTCCCCAATGCTGAGATAAAAGTTTTTGATTTTTACGATTCGAAACGGCACACGGAGCCTGCGATTATCAGAGCAAGAAAAGTGAGCATGACCTTTCCTGATACAAGGCATATTTCTTCCGTTTCAATTCCATTACCTGATGATTCAGCAGATATTGTTTTTTTATTATCCGCTGTTCATGAAATAAGATCCAATGATGAAAAAGTTTTATTCTTAAAGGAATGTAAACGTATTTGCAAAACAGGCGGCCAGGTAATAATGGTTGAGCATCTGCGCGACTTTCCGAATTTTCTTGCATTTACTGTTGGATTCACCCACTTTTTTTCAAGAGATGTATGGAAAAGTTCTTTTCAGCGAGCCGGATTTTCATCCATTAGCGAAATAAAATTCACCCCTTTTCTTTCTATCTTCAAGTGTAAGATCTAATATGGATTTACATCTTAAAATTATCGGAATTCTTTTGGTAGCTCTTTCATTCATCCATGTTATTTTTCCCAAGTATTTCAAATGGAAAGAAGAACTTGCTTCTTTAAGCATCATGAACCGCCAGATGATGCATGTGCATTCATTCTTTATTGCTTTTACAGTATTGCTTATGGGGTTACTTTGTCTGACTTCAACAGATGAAATGCAGCATACTGTTTTAGGCAGAAGAATTTGTCTCGGACTGGGCATTTTCTGGACGATAAGATTATTTATTCAGATATTCGGATATTCTTCAAAATTGTGGAGAAGGAAAAAGTTCGAGACGACCGTACATGTTTTATTTACATTGTTTTGGATTTATATTAGTTTAACATTTTTCAAAGTATACTTAAGTTAAAAAAATGAGGCGATATTTTTTTAGATTATCAGTTTTAACGATATTACTTAATACTAATTTGTGTTTCGCTCAAACAAAAATCGATTGCGAAGTTTTATTAAGCAAGAAGATTGACATTGAATCACCGGAAAAATTTAGAAGCGATGTAAAAAATCTCCTGTTCTGCGGGCTTGATTCTGTGGATGCACAAATATTTCTTCAATCACCAATGGTTGGCGAATATTTGATCTCTGTAACAAATAAGGAAACCAGACCGACATACCGGGATTTAATTAATAGTATCGCTGAGTACATAACAACTTCAGGTGATTTGAAAGATAGGTTTATTGAGATAAATAGAATACAGAATAAACTTGCTGATGCCGGCACATGGGAGTCGGATAAAGCTTCATTTAAGAAGATAGGATTGACAGATGATGAAATATATAATTTACACGAATACCTTTTGAAAAATGCCGATAAAAAATTGACTTATGGGCAATTGGCTGCAATGTATCATCATCAGAATGACAGTTTGGAAGCAGCAGTTCAGGAAGATTCATTAAAACAACTAAAATCTTTATATTCTCAATTCTGTAATACAGATCATTTGATCCTATTGCCGGGAAATCTCTTGGCATTCGATAACTATGAAGCTGGCATTAAATGCTCTGAAAAAATGAATAAAACTGCAATGATTTATTTCAATGGATATGCGGCAGTCAATTGCAGAAAAATGGAAGAGTATGTATTATCAAGAATGGAAATAATTGGATTCCTGAGGAAAAATTTTGTGGTTATAAATTTGTACGTTGATGACAAAACTGAGTTGCCAAAGGATATGCAGAGAAAGTCTAAAATGTCGGATAAAATGATTACCACAGTTGGTGTAAATAATGCTGAGTTAGAGACTAAAAAATATGGAAATGACACTCAGCCCTATTTTGTAATCCTCGATAAAAAACAAAATCAAATAAGCCAAACAGGTTATACAGAAAATGATATTAATTTTCTTCAATTTTTAATTGATGGAAATATGAGATGGCAAATGTCTAAATGAAATTAATTATACCATTAAATACCTAATTATAAATCAAAAATATTAATCTATTAATCATGGAAATTATTTCTCCTCTATTTATCATCTTATTGGTATTTGTCATAGCCGGCCTTCGCATCGCACAAGAATATCAGAGAGCAATTGTTTTTCGTTTGGGAAGGTTTCAAAGTGTGAAAGGTCCGGGCTTGTACTGGATTATTCCGCTGATTGAACGGCAACAGACGATAGACATCCGTACAAATACTGTCACACTGGAACAGCAGGAAACAATTACGAAGGACAGTGTTACCATTAAGGTGAATGCAGTGTTGTGGTTTAAAGTAGTAGATCCTGAAAAATCAATAATAGAAGTGGCGAATTACAGGGAAGCGGTTTACCAGTTTTCTGTAACTGCTTTAAGAAATATCATCGGTCAGCATATTTTAGATGAAGTTCTTAAGGAGAGAGAGCAGATAAATTCCACACTTCAGAAAATGGTGGATTCGGCAACTGAGCCATGGGGAATTAAGATTGAAATGGTGGAAATGAAAGATGTGGAAATCCCCGAAGGAATGCAACGCGCAATGGCAAGAGAAGCTGAAGCTATTCGTGAGAAGCGTGCAAGAATGATAAAAGCTGAAGCCGAATTAGATGCCTCTATAAAGCTAACACAGGGAGCAAAGCAGATGGAAGCAAGCCCATTCTCGCTGGAGCTAAGGAGAATGCAAATGCTTTCTGAAATCGGAATTGATAATAATACAACGACCGTTATCTTGATGCCGTCAGAGTTTATCAGTGCTGCCAACAGTTTTGCGGAGATGGCTAAGAAATAAATAGTAACCCTCATTACATTTTAGCAAAATGAATTTAAACTGCAATTGGATCGGTAGCAAGATATTATGCATGGGATTATTCCTCATTTGCCAAAATGGTTTTTCACAAATGATCTCGAATCCTGATAGCCTAAGACATAAAATAAGTCTGGGTGGATATTATTTTGATAAGGATGATTATTTGGCAACTGCGGCATTCAATAGTCAACTCGGAAAGCGCAGTGAGATGGAATACTCTTTTTATTATAATGGCAAGAGAGAAATGAGTTGTGGAGTTGCATACAGGTGGGCAATGCTGAAGAAACATCATCATTTTAATATATATTTAAGTCCGGAGTTGTTTTTTTATACCCAATGGAATTATAGGCCAGATATTCAAAAGTATAGAATCCGTTACGGTCCTTTTCTCTTTTTCGGAATAATACCATCTTACAAAATTTCATCTCGTTTATCCGTATCTCTTGATTTAAAAATCGGCAGAGGATTTTTGTGGGTATATCATAATGAATATTACAGGTATAATGGAAGGCAATATTCTGATGGTGCAGGCGACTTTTGGGGAGCAATCCCCGCTTTAAAATTATATTATATATTTCGGTGATTTATATTTGAAGACATTCGAAGGGGTTATACTAATATATGAGATCACTGAAAATCAAAACATCCATTATTATTGTTATAAGTATTATTATCATCCTGATAACCGGTACAGTTTGGTTTTCCCTCAGTACAATTTCCCGCCTGAGAGATAATCTTTCAATGCAAGTGCAGGCACGATCGTTTGTTGTTGCTCTGAAGGATAATCTCACTTCAATGCTCAATGCAGAAACAGGTGAGCGAGGATTTGTAATTTCGGGCGACAGCTCTTACCTGGAGCCATATAAAATGGCACTCGTTGATATTCCGGAAAACCTTTCGAATCTTAATAAACTTTCGACTGATTCAAATCAGGTTCACAATACAGCAGAACTTCAAAAGGCAATTCAATTGAAATTGACTTTTATTGATCAGATAATTACTCTAAAACAACAAGGCAATGAAGTTGCTGTGAAAAAACTGCTGATTGAAGGACGTGGTAAAACTTACATGGATAACATCAGGAAAATTAATAAGAGGATGCAGGATATCTCAGAAAAGAAATTTGCTGAACGGCAGACTGCAACGGCGGAGAGCATTTCAGTCGCCCGGATAGTATTTATTACTGAAGCATTTTTTGCAATGCTGATAACTCTATTTCTGGCTACTATGATTTTAACCGAACTCAATAAAAGATACAAATCCGAAAATAATCTACTTCAGGCTAATATTGAATTATCACAGAAGAACAAAGAAATCGAGCAGTTTGCATATGTTGCCTCGCATGATCTGCAGGAACCACTAAGAAGCATTTCCAATTTCTCTTCCCTGCTTGCCACTAAAATTGAATCCACTGCCGATCCATCCATAAAAAAATACATTGATACGATTCTTCATGGCACAAAGAGAATGTCGAAGCTGATTTTTGACTTGCTTGATTATTCAAGGATAGGAAAGGGTTCAGATAAGATCCGGATTGACTGTAATAATCTTCTGAATGAGGTTTTAGCCGATATGAATGCTACGATTAAAGAAACCCATTCTGTAATTCATGTCGGTAAATTGCCGATTATTAATGGCTTCAGTTACCTTAAGTCTCTTTTTATGAATCTTCTTGGGAATGCAATAAAATTTCATAAACCGGAAAGCAGACCAGAAGTAAGTATTTCTGCCACCGAAACAAATCGGGAATATCTTTTCGAGATCAGAGACAATGGTATTGGCATCGACCGTGAATACAATGAGAGAATTTTCGTCATCTTTCAGCGCCTGCATACCCGTTCAGAGTATGCGGGAACCGGAATAGGACTTGCGCAATGCAAAAAAATTGTTGAATTGCATGGAGGAAAAATTTGGGTAGAATCAGAACCGGGGAAAGGTAGTACTTTTAAATTTACAATTCCGAAATCATAATTTATGAAACTTAGAAAGAAGCTTGATTGTATACTTTTGGTCGACGATGATGATGACGATAATCTTTTTCACAAGATCATACTTGATGAAATGGATATTGTCGAAAATGTAGATGTCGCTGTAAATGGAATTGAAGCGCTGAAATATCTAACGGATGACTCCAGAACTTCACCTGATATTATTTTCCTTGATATAAATATGCCAAGAATGAATGGCTGGGAATTTCTTGAAAAATATAAGGGCATCGATGAAAAACAAAAAGCACGGTCATTAATTATGATGCTCACAACTTCGACAAATCCTGAGGATATTGCACGGGCAAATAAAATTAAAGAAGTTACAGGAATCGAGACGAAGCCGCTTAGTATTGAATTAATGGAGGAAATATTGAGGGAGCATTTTAAAGATTATTTATAAAAATTGAATTTTATTTTAATTCTAATTTACCAAATCTCCCCAGCCCAGCATCTTCCGAAAAAATCAAATAACTATTATTTTTTAATTGATAGGTTATTGATGGGTTTATGAAAAATTTATTTTTTGAATTATCATAAATCATTGTCTTCTTGTCTGTGATCAAGTCGTGCAATATACATACTGAACCCGCAACTGATTTCATTTCGATTGGTTCTGTAGTCGAGGACTTTGCTGATAGATTTTTCCTGTCGTCGTTGTATAATAGATACTTTGAATTACTGTCATGCACCAGCGAAAAGAATAGACCATCTTCATCCTTACTGACCTGCTGAAATTTATTGATGACTTTGTATTTGAATTTATTCGTATCGGCATTCAGACTTCCGATCACAATTCGTCCGGATTTATAATTTGCGGGGAAATTGTCATGCGGCGACTCTGAAAAAATATTTTCCTCTGTAAATAAAGTCACCGAATAATCGTCGTTGATGGTCGCACGAAACGAATTCAATTTCACGAATGAAAAAACCATGTCCGGATAGGGCAGCGTATCACTTCGATCTCCCTTGCTTTCATCGTACCTGGTTCTCAATTTCGTAAATGCATTCACCTTGACCTCATAGTCATTCAAATCAATCTGGAAGTTATACATGCCACGGCTGAATGTACCATCATCAGAATACACTCCTGAAACAACAAGCCTGTCTTTGAAAGTTGTCATGATGGAATTACGGATTGAAAACTTTGGATCATCAGTTGTAAGTCTGACCGGCGTAAGTAACTTTCGCTCGGAAGCCGAATAGATAAACAGGAAATGATCGATCATGTTATTTTCGGCAAGGATGAATACATCTCCGTTTTTTCCAACAGTAATCCCGGAAATTGAATACGGGAAATAACCTTCAGGAATATTTATTGTTTCGTTGAATTTGATTTTACCATCCTGCGATATCCCGACTAAATGAAAATAACTTTTTTCATATGCATCGCCTTTATTCACCTGTGTATATAACACGATATCATTGTTGAATTCAGATTGTCCGTCAATTGTGTACCATTTTGTATCGAGGGAATCAATCTTAAACAAATTGATCGATGAATCGTTCACTGATCCTGTTTCGGTATTAATTGTCCTGATGAAAAACTTAGTAACATTTTGTGAGGCAGACTGAGAGTATGTAATAGCTAATCCATTGTCCATACCAACATATAATGATAATGGAATCTGGCGCGCCGAGTTTTGATTCTTTGAGTTAAATGCCAAAGGCTTACTATAAATTAACTTCAATGAATCATTATCATATTTTAAAAGTTTAAACTGTTCATGTAAAGGGCCATTGGTAGTGTAAGCATAGAAGGTCTTTTCATTCGCAGAAAGGATGCCGCCGATTTTTTCATTTGGAGTCATGCCGAAAGGATGGCTCCATTGAAATGAAAATTCCTGGGCTAAACCGATCCGGCTTAAAAGCAAAAGAATTAATACCACAATAAGATTAGGTCTCATAGTTACAATTGTTGTGAAATTTTAAACCCCGGACTTTCGCCCGGGGTTTTAATAGTTTTTGCGCTTTCTTTTTTTGAAAGATCCTTTGGATAGTCTGAACTAACTCTTAAAAGAACTTCCCGCGGTTATCTTCAACGTTTGCTTTTTCTTTCAATGCATTGAAGACTTCATAATCGCTTCTGCCTTTTCTTTGTTCAGCAACCTGTTTTCTGTTAGAGCTGAAGTCAGCGTTAGCAGCGGGCTCGTTGAAATTTTTTACCATCACAACACAAACTCCGTTATCGCCTTTGATCGGTTCGCTGATCTTTCCTGCTTTCATGGAGAAAACAGTTCCCACTACTGCGGCTTCATTACCGATTCCAGGAATATAATTGTTTGCCATAGTAACATTGTCAGCGTCTGTTGCAGGCGTATTCAATTTCTGACCGATTGCATCAATGGAAGAATTCCCGGCAGACTTGAATTTTTCAATAAGAACGTCCGCTTTCTTTTGTTTGCGAACTTCTGTTGTTACAAGGTCTTTTACAGTTTCGAGCGGCAGATATCCTTTTTCTTTAATCTCAGTCAGGTGTGCGATGACGTATTTATTTCCGAACGTAAACACTTTTGAAATGTCATCTTTATTTGCAGTGTAAGCCCATCGAACCATTTCGCGCGGCTGATCGAGTCCCGGAATATTTTTATCGTTCTCGCGGATGTTGTCGGCAATTCTCTTGTTAAGTCCCTGCTTCACGATAGAGCTGTCGAAGCTTTCTCCTGTGCGGTTCTTCGATGCAAATTCGCTTGCCTTGTTATAAACGTTGTCGTAAGTCTTTTGAGATGGCTCAATCTTCCTGTCGATGATTGCGACCTGAACCTGTTTTGTTGGAGCGCCTTTGTCTAGAATTTCGATTAAGTGAACGCCAAACTGAGAAGTGACAATCGGCATGTCGCCTTTCTTTCCTTCAAAGCATGCATCGTTGAATGGTTTCACCATCATGCCTGCTCTGAACCAGCCGAGATCTCCACCCTTGATAGCTGAGCCCGGATCCGATGAAAGAGTAGCGGCAAGCATTTCGAACTTTGCACCTTTTTTAAGTGCATCCTTTGTACTGTCAGCGCGCGCGATTGCTTTAGCAGTGTCGCCATTTTCAATCTTGAAAAGAATGTGACGTGCTTTAACAGAATCAGGAACCATCTTCACAGCAATAAGTTTTGCGACCTTCATGCTTCCTGCGTCTTCATACGGACCAATGATCGTTCCTTCCGGTGAATTGAACATGACTGTATCAAGTTCAGGACGAAGAGAACCTTTGGCATGGAATGCAGAATCAAATGGTGTGTCGCTGTATTGATTTACTAGAGAAATATCATTGGTACTTGCAGCAAGTTCTTCTTTCTTCTGATTGATCCATGTCATCACCTGTTCTTTGTCTTCCGAAGATGGATTAACGTCGAAAGTGATGTACTCGCATTTGCGAATTGTTTCAGCCTGCTTGTACTTGCTTTTATTTTCTGAATAATATTTTTCGAGGTCGCTGTCTTCGATTTTAACTGTGCTGTCAGGAAGCGTGTTGTAGTCGAGACGAACGAAACGGATCGCTGCAGAGCGATTTACTTCTTCATAATTTCTTTTTGCTTCTTCAGTCGTAACGAAGAGGCCATTCTTTATAAGGTTCTTGTATTTTTCAGCAATTCTTTCTTCACGGATTGCATCTTCAAATGATCTCCACTGACGCTGAATATTTTCATCACGGTTAGGAAGGTCTTTCAGAAAACGGACAACTGCATTAGGATCGAACTGTCCGGTCTTAGGATCTGTAAATGCCTGCTTTACCTGTGCATTCGGATTTTTACCGACACACATGTCGTAAAGTTCGTCGGAGCTGCAGGCAAGACCGAGTTTTTCATATTCTCTTCCGAGGACGTTATCGTTTACAAAAATTCCCCATGCCTGTTCGCGAAGCATGTCCTGGGTGTTTGCATCGATGTTGTCGTTCTTCGTATTTGCTTTGTAATTTTCAGTGAGCAACTCGACTTTTTTCTCATACTCCTGGTAATGAACTTTCGTTCCGCCGATTTCGCCAATGACATCCGTGTTGCGATTCATGATTCCTTTATTTCCGGTAACGAGATCACCGAGAATGAATAACAACATCGAAACGCCGATGAAGGCAATAAGTAATCCTACTCTTTTTCTGATTCTGCCGATAACAGCCATTTTAATAGAAATTTTTAATGAAATTTTTTAGAGCGGCGAATATAGGGAAAAATAGCAAATCCGCTAATAAAATGTAAGGAAAAGGAGCTTATTCTTCAAGGTTGATCCGAAGCTTAACCTGCTCGATTCTATTGTGTTTCACCTTCTGGACGATGATAGTATAAGGAGGAATAACGACCTCTTCATTTGGCTCGGGAATATGCTCGTGTTGCTGCAAAATAAAGCCGCCGAGGGTCTCATAAGACTCATGTTCGGGGATTCCAAGATTGTATTTCTTATTCAGGTAATCGATTTCCAGCCGGGCCGAGAAGACAAATTCATTTTCAGAAATCTTTTTTTCAGTCTCTTCGGGCGTATCGTGTTCGTCCTGTATCTCACCAAAGATTTCCTCGATGATGTCTTCGATGGTGACCATTCCTGCCGTGCCACCAAACTCGTCGACGACGACGGCGACACTTCGGTGCATGTTGGTGAACTGTGTGAGAAGTTCGTTGGCTGACATCACTTCAGGAACGATTGTGACAGGAAGAAGTGAGTGAGTGATCTCTTCCGGTTTTTTAAACATTTCGGTGGAGTGAACAAAGCCGATAATGTTATCGATTGAATCGCGGTAGACGAGTATTTTTGAAAGTTTTGTTTCGATGAAGAGTTTTGTGAGTTCGCTTACGTCTTTGGATACTTCAATAGCCACGATCTCATTTCTCGGTATCATACACTCCTTCACTTTCACTTCTTTGAAGTCAAGGGCATTCTGAAATATTCTGATTTCTGTATCCATTTCTTCCACCTGGTTATTTTTGGAAGTGAGTTCGCGTATATATAAATCGAGATCGACGCGTCCGAAGACAGGACGCTCTTCAAAAAAATCTATCCTGAAAATTGTACGCATGAAAAATTTCGAGAGCCCGAGAATCACCCATACGATTGGTGAGATGATATAATAAAGTATCTGGATCGGAATGGCGAGGAAACTTAGGATTGCATTCGGGTTAATGCGGAAGATAGCCTTAGGGATAAACTCTGCTGCAACAAGTATGATGAGTGTGCTGAGGAATGTCTGAATGATGAGAAGCATGCCGTAGCCATGAAGCTGGTCAGGCAGATGCATGCGAAGCCAGTCGCGCGTGAGCAATTGCTCCGACATGTAAATACCATAGATGACCAGAGCAATATTATTTGCAATGAGCATGCTTGCAATAAAACGGGAAGGCTGCTTTACGAATTTCCAGATAATGCGGGCGGCAAAACTTCCCTGGCTGCGATCGAGTTCAATGCGTAATTTATTGGCAGATAAAAAAGCGATTTCACTGCCGGAAGAAAATGCGGAGAAGAGGAGGGTGACGATTATAATTGACCAATCGGACATTTAATTAAAAATTCAAAATTAAAAATTCAAAAATAACATTGTGCCGTGAGAATAAATTTTCATAGTGTGAACAATCGATTTCTGTTTTTGAATTTTAAATTTAAGATTTTGAATTTTTTTAATGATATAGCCTCTTCTCATCCTTCTTCTCATACTTAATCCTTTGTTTCCTCCTGATGGTGTACATAACTAAAGAAACGAGAGTGAACATCAGCATCCATACTGCTGATTCCCATCCTTCGCGGAAAAACTGGAAAATGGCTAATGCCAGCGTGATAACTGTAATACAAAACCAGGCAATTTCAAGAGTCCTTAGCATGTGTTTCGTTGTTTAAAGAAATTGTTCCTTTAATATTGAAGATTTTATATTTGGAAAAATCCTGATTGGCTTCAAAACCATTTCCGTAAATGATTTCATCCTTCGTCGTGATTTTTACAAATTCATCGCTTGTAAGTTTCTCTTTTTTTTCGTCCCACACAAGATGTTCTGTGTTGAGTTTTTCTCCTTTGGCGTTTATAACTGTCACATTTTTTCTCGCTTCCATCCGCTGCTCTCTTTCATAACGGATCCCATAATCGGCATCAAGCCGGCTTTTTACTTCCATGCGGTCGTCGTAAAAAATGGCTTTCAACCCATTTGGCATTTCAATATACGGATTATCCGTTTCATACCTGTTTAGCCGGGGCGCAGTTAATTCCACCTGAACTTTTGCAGAATCACTGTATATAATTTTTATGCTCTTTGCAGATTCGGTGGGAATGACCTTGCCTTTGCTGTAAAGTTTGACTTTCTCCAGGTCGTTCTCGCAGGAAGTTGCTAGTGCAAGCAAAATTATGATGACAATTCGATTTAACATTTTAGTAGTTAGTACTAAGTACCAAGTACCAAGTACCAAGTACCAAGAATTACACGAAGTACGACGAAAAATGGCGAATATTCTAATTTTTATAACTTCTCACTGGTACATATTATTCTTAACTCAGTAAAAATAATATTTAATTCTTGGTACTTAATACTTGGTGCTTGGTACAAAAAAAATTGAAAGTTTCTCGACAACGTTAATGAAAGGTTAATCCCCTGTCGCCCCATTATTATAATTCTATTTTTGCGTCCTCTAAATCAACTATATCAAATGAAAAATTTATTAGTGATTCCTGCACTTGCAATTGGAGCTGCGGCAGTTATAACAGGCTGTTCCCGGAAAGAAGCTACCACAGGTGTCGGTATTGATAAAGCAAATTTCGACACGACTGTTCAGCCCGGCAAGAATTTTTTCCAATATGCTAACGGCAGTTGGATTAAGGCAAATCAAATCCCTGCCGACCAGGTTCGCTGGGGAACATTCAGCATTCTCGCAGAAAATAACAGGAAGAATTTAAAAGAAGTTGCTGAGTCAGCAGCAGCAAAACAAAATCCTTCAAAAGGGAGTCCGGAACAACTGGTCGGAGATTTTTATTACAGCTCAATGGATACAGCAACCATTGAAAAACTTGGCGCGACTCCTATCAAATCTGACATGGATGCGATCGACAAGATAACTGACATGACCAGTGTTCTCACATGGGTTTCAACTTTACAGAAGTGGGGAACGAATCCTATGTTTTCATTTTATGCGGGACAGGATCCTAAAAACAGCGAAGTGTTCGTGCCGCAACTAGCACAAGGCGGCCTGTCTCTGCCCGATAAGGATTATTACCTCAAGCCGGATCCGAAATCAACGGAGCTTCGTCATCAGTTCATCGAGCACGTAACGAAAATGTTCCAGCTCTATGGCCTCGATGAAAAGACTTCGAAGACTTATGCAGATGTCGTTATGAAGATTGAAACGAACCTTGCGAAAGCTTCGATGAGTCGTACTGAGCTTCGCGATCCTTTCAAAACATATAACAAAGTAACTGTAACTGATCTTAACAATCTCACGCCATCGATCAACTGGGAAACGATGTTGAAGAACCTGGAGATCACTGGCAAATACGATTATCTCGTGCTTGGCCAGCCGTTGTTTTTGAAAGAACTGCAGAACCAGATTACATCGAATTCAGTTAACGACTGGAAAATATATTTGAAATGGAACCTGCTTAACCTCAGCGCAAATGTTCTCAGCAACGATTTCGTGATGCAGGATTTTGAATTCAACAATAAAATACTTGCCGGACAAAAGGAAATTCAGCCTCGCTGGAAGAGAATGATTCAGCTTACGGATGCTTTCGTTGGCGACGCACTCGGACAACTTTACGTAGCAAAATTCTTCCCTCCCGAAGCAAAGAAGAGAGCTGATGAAATGGTGTCGAACATCATGGCAGTTTATAAAGAGAGAATTGAGAAGCTGGACTGGATGAGCGATGCGACGAAAAAGAAAGCAGTTGAAAAACTGAATGCCATTACACGCAAGATCGGATACACTGATAAGTTCAAAGACTACAAAGGTCTTGATATGGATCGTCAGTCCTTCTTCCAGAATATTGTGAATGCTACAAAATGGAATTACGATTACGTGGTAAACCAAATCGGCAAACCTGTTGATCGTAAACAATGGGGTATGACTCCTCCAACAGTGAATGCATATTACAACCCATCCAACAATGAAATCGTTTTCCCGGCAGGAATTCTTCAGCCACCTTTCTTTAATGCGCAGGCCGACGATGCAGTGAACTATGGGGGAATCGGTGCAGTAATTGGTCATGAGCTCACGCATGGATTTGATGACGAAGGAAGAAACTTCGATGCAAAAGGAAACCTGAGCAGCTGGTGGACATCAGAAGACTCTGCTAAGTTTGTTCAGAAAGCAAAAATGATTGTTGATCAGTTCAACAGCTATAAAGTTCTCGATACAGTTCCCGTAAACGGTGAACTTACACTCGGAGAAAACATTGCTGACCTTGGAGGTATAACGATTGCTTATGAAGCATTCAAACGTACGGAAGAAGGAAAGAGCAATGAGACGATTGACGGACTAACACCTGATCAGCGGTTCTTCTTTGGCTTCGCTACGATTTGGGCCGGTGCTGTTCGTCCTGAACGCCAGCTGCAACTCATTACGATCGATCCACATTCACCGGGATTATATCGTGTAAACGGACCACTCAGCAACCTGCCTCAGTTCTACCAGGCATTCGGAATTAAAGAAGGTGATCCGATGTACAGGAAGGATAATGAGAGAGCGAAGATTTGGTAGAATGGAAATCAAAAATTTATAATTTAAAATTTAAAAATATATAGCCCGGGTAGCCGGGCTTTTTTAATGCATAAATTCTAAAATGTATTTTCAGATATAGTTATATTTTTATTAATGGATGCTTATTGTTTTTAAATTTTAAATTTTTATTTCCCGCGGTTGAATTTCCTTTTTGTTTCTTTGCCCTATGGATGGATTCAATATTTTTAAGCTAAACCGCCAGCTATGGAATTCCATCTCTGATGCAGGATATACAGAGCCAACTGAGATTCAGCGCAAGGCAATTCCAATGGTACTTGCAGGTCATGATGTTCTTGGAGTTGCGCAAACAGGTACGGGTAAGACTGCCGCTTATTTAATTCCGCTTATATATAAGATCAAATATGCGCAGGGAAATGATCCGCGTGCATTGATTGTAGTACCTACTCACGAGCTGGCCCTCCAGGTAAACGAACATGTAAAGATGCTTGCAAAATATACTGACCTGCGCTCTGTTGCGCTTGTCGGCGGCACGGGAATGAAATCGCAAAAAGATGCGCTGGCTAAAGGCATCGATATCGTCGTGGCGACTCCGGGAAGATTGATGGATCTCTACCTCGCAGGAAATCTTAACCTGAAAATGATAGATGTGTTCATCATGGATGAAGCGGAGCGCCTGCTTGACATGGGATTCAAAAATCAAATCGGGCGAATTCTTGAAGTGATGAAGAGAAAAAGGCAGAATCTTTTATTCTCTGCTACATGGAGTGAAAAAGTAAAAAAAGTTTCAGAAGATTTTTTAGTGGGGCCGGTGGAAATTAAAATTGAACCGGAAGTGAAAACCGTTAAGACAGTTTCACAGAAAGTTTTTTTTGTTCCTAACCTTCGTACGAAAATCAACCTGCTCGAATATTTATTGACGGATGAGAATTTCACCAAGGTGATCATCTTCTGCAAGACCAAAACAAATGCATCCAATATTTTTAAATATATCGAAAGAAAATACGGGGAAGACAAGGTGAGGCTGATACACGGCAACAAGGATCAGAACACGAGACTCAATGCAATGAAAATGTTCAGCGAAGAAAGAATTCCTTATCTCGTTACTACCGATGTCGCTTCTCGTGGAATCGACGTGAAGGAAGTTTCGCACGTAATTAATTTCGATGTTCCCCTGGTTTACGAAGATTATATTCACCGCATAGGCCGAACGGGTCGCGCCATGCGCACTGGCGATTCGATTACATTCGTTGCGCCAAATGACGAGTATCATCTGAAAAAAATTCAGAAACTAATTGGTCAGAAAATTCCCGTTGAAAAAATTCCCGAGCATATTGAAATTACGGAGACGCCCTACGAGGAAAGACAACTGATACTTCGGGAAATTGATATGCAGAAGAAAAAAGAAAACCCCGAATACCAGGGAGCTTTTCACGAAAAGAAACGCAAATCAAAAAAATGATTTATTGAAAGTTTGATAATGTTTTTGTGAAACGACAAACCTATTTATTGATTTCATTATTGGCTGTCGTATGGGGCAGCTCTTTCATCCTGATGAAACGCGGCTTGCTCGTTTATACACCCGTTCAGGTTGGTGCATTCAGGATGGTTGTCTCTTTTGTGTGTATGCTGCCAATGGCTATTCCAAGATTAATGAAAGTCGAAAGAAGCAAATGGAAATACCTTGCTCTGTCCGGACTTCTTGGAAATGGAATCCCTTCCATCTTATTTCCACTGGCAGAAACCCGCATCAGTGGCGCATTGGCAGGAATGATCAATTCGATGACTCCGATTTTCACATTGATCGTCGGAATGCTGCTCTTTGGAATGAAGGCGGGAAAGAATCGTGTCTTCGGACTTGCCATCGGATTACTCGGAGCGTTGCTGATGATTGCCGGTCAGACGGGCAAACTGGAAATCAGCGGAAATAATTTTGCATACTATGTTGTGCTTGCAACAATCTGTTATGCGTTCAGTGTAAATATCCTTCGATATAAACTGGGCGATCTCGATGTATTGACGAATTCATCTCTTGCGCTTTTCTTTATCGGAATTCCGATGGGAATACTTTTGTTCACTACTGATTTTATTTCTCGAACAACAAATACTCCGGGCTCCGGAATGTCATTATTTTATATATGCATTCTTGCTGTTTTCGGTACTGCTTTATCGACAATATTTTTCAATCGTTTAATCAAGGTTGCTGGCGCACTTGCCGCATCAAGCGTTACCTATCTCATTCCTGTCGTTGCCGTGATGTGGGGATTGTTTGATAATGAAAAGGTGGGATTTTATCATCTGCTTGGATTGATAGGCATTTTAGTGGGTGTCTATCTGATCAGTAAAAAAAAAGTCTGAACCAAGATTCACAAGATTAATTGATTAAAAAGATAAACGTTTATAAATATGTGAACCGGCGAAATAATATTAAATTAAACAGTAATTAAAAAATCTATAATCCATACATCCGATAATCAGATTAATCCTGGTTTAGACAATGATACGCACACTCCATCACATCCAAATTCTCCCAATAACCATCGAGAAGGCATGGGATTTTTTCAGTCGCCCGGAAAACCTGAATGACATAACTCCTGATGAATTGCATTTTGAAATTAAATCGGATTTACCCGAAAAAATATATTCCGGTCTGATAATTAATTATAAAGTGACGCCTTTTGCCGGCATAAAAGTTAAATGGATTACAGAAATACTGGATGTGAATGAACCGAATTTTTTTACTGACATCCAGAGAAAAGGGCCGTATAAATTATGGAAGCATACACATCAGTTTAAAAGCCTTGGAGAAAAAACTCAAATGACTGACATCGTCGAATATGAATTGCCGTTCGGATGGATCGGTGATTTATTCCATGATTCGATCATCAGTCCAAAGCTTTCAAGGATCTTTCAGTTCAGGAAAGAAATTTTAGAGAATAAGTTTGGTAAATGAACCTGATCTTTTTCTACTAACTCCTGATCTTGAAAAATTTCAGGTTGTAAGTGAACGTCAGCATGAAATATTGTCCGAGCACATTGCTGACGGAGTCTTCGTAATAAGTATCTGAAGTTGTTCTTGAAACACTTTTATTCTGCTTAAGAATATCAAACACGGTAAGACGGATATCGGCCACTTCATTTTTAAGAAACTTATATCCGAAGCCGGCATTCCATAAAATATAATTTTGATTATAGCCCGTAGAGAGTCCGGAGTTCGTTGTTTGTGTTATGTCAGTCTGAAGCACAAAACCTTTATATGGCTGAACCTGGATACGGAATTTAGAAGACAGAGAATAATATTTACTATTCGACTGAGTCTGAAGCGAATTTGCAATGTTGTTGTAGCTTCCGTTTGATGAGAGTAAAAAATCAAATTTTGTAGAAATATTGCTGCTTAAAGCAAATCCAAGACCTGCAGTAGTTGTCTTCGAATAATTTTTCGAATAATTGAGAATCGAAGGAGTGCGGGAGTAACCTGCATTCATGTTGAGATTCAAAGACGACTTCATGAATGAAAGCGGGAAACTGTAATTGCTGAAAGACCTGAGAGAATAATAACCATCCGTATTTACCGGCTTCGTAATCTGAGATCCTGTAGTTAGAATAATATTCTCTGCAACGAGAGAATCCCGGCTTGCAATGTAAGTCGCGTTGCCAATGTAATCCTTCGTATAGGAACCATTGACGAATAAAAAGAACGATGTGTTTTTATCCGGCTGAACAGATGAGTAACGGATGTTAAGATTATTATTCCAGTCCTGCTTCAGGTTTGGATTGCCGGCAGATAATTGCAGCGGATTGTTGTTATTGATCACATCCTGTAATTGCGTAACGGAAGGTGCATTGTTTGAACTCCTGTAAAATAATCTCAGGTTTTTTCTCTGCGTAAATTTGTATTGCAACATTGCTGAAGGAAGCACACTCGGGAATGTACGGTTGATCTTGCCTTCCACCGGAAAATCTCTTTGATTGTCCAGGGTGGCCGATTGGTAAGCGACACCAATCATTGCATTCCATGTCGAGTCATTATAACGGTAATTAATTCCGCCGGAATGAGTCAGATAATTTGTGGTGAATTTATTTGATAGCGATGTGTCGAGTGAATTGTACAAATTGTCAGTGGGAGAATAAGTGTAAGTTGATTTATCAGAGGAAGTCATATTGTAATTTCCCCGGTAATTTAATGCCAGCTGCGAAAATTTCCCAACCGGTTCTGTGTAGGTCAGTTCCGATGAATAATTCCAACCATGTGTATTGAGATCTGACTTCTGATCCATGGTGTCGGAAGGAATTGTATCAGCAGCATAGGTTGTGATTGAATTGAGCGTAGAATTTCCTATATTGCTGTTATAAGCAGCATTCAGATTCGCCGAAAATGTTCTTCCTTTTTTTGCAAATGAATGACGGTAGAGAAGGGGAGAGCTGAATGAAATTCCATCCATGTCGCTGACATAACCGGTAGTCGCCTGGTTGAGAACACCTTCATTGTTCGAATTGATTCCTGTAATCGTGCTTCTTGAAGTGTTCGTCTGGATTGAAACTTTCGGCTGAAATAATACGGAGTTAAGTGAATCGAACTTGTGATCGATCTTGAAATTAGCTCGATGATTTGTATTGGAGCTGATAGTCGTGTTTACTTCATTGTATTGCGCTCCGTCAGAAGTGAAATAATGCCGTGATAAACTGTTGGAAGAATTATTATCACTCTTATTATAAAAATAGCTTGCGGTAAAGTCTGTTTTCTTCCAGGTGTTTGAATAATTAAATCCGCCTGCCTTTGTCTCTGAGATTCCACCTTTCTGATCTACTAGGAATGTTCCTGCATCATTCTGCGTCTGAAATCTACCGCCACCGCCACCCGGTCTCGGACCAAAGTTTCCTCTCGGCGGACCACCCCTGTTGGAAGAAGTACCAATCACTCCGAGAAGATCATCAACTGCAAAATTCTGTTCGTTGATGTTGTTAAAGTTTCCAAGCAGTGTGAGCTTTCGTTTGTCTTTAAAAAAATTAATACTTAGTCCGCCTTTGTATAAATCATCGGTTCCATAACCGGCATATGCTCTGCCAAATGTTCCGTTGCGAAACTGCGGACGAGTGACAATGTTGATGGTCTTTGTTGAGTTGCCATCATCAAACCCTGTAAACTCCGCCTGGTCGGATTTTTTATCAAACACCTGGATCTTATCTACAACTTCTGCAGGAAGATTTTTGAGAGCAGCGCTGGCGTCGTCACCGAGGTATGGCTTTCCATCCAGCAAAACTTTTTTCACTTCTTCTCCCTGTGCCTGAACCTTGCCGTCCTGCATTGTAACACCCGGCATTTTTGTAACTAGGTCTTCAGTGGTTGCATCTTTATTTGTCTTGTATGCATCGGCATTGAACTGTGTAGTATCGCCTTTCTGAACGACAGGAGTCAGTTTGTCCTGCACATTCACCTGGTTCAGTGTTGTTGAAGATTCACCGAGTGTAATCCGGCCGAGATCTTCCATCGTGTTTTGAACTGCCTTCGTGATGAAGCGATCCTTGTAACCGAGATAATTTATTTTGACAAGATATTTTCCGGATGTGAGTGAATTAAAAATGAAATTCCCGACTGAATCCGTAATTGCTCCGGAAATAAAAGCAGAATCCGGGAGCGACAGGATGGTGATCGTTGCTCCCGGAAGCGGTAAAGAATTATTATCTGTGATACGTCCTTTCAGTCCTGCCCCTTGTGAAAAAGAGAGGAGGGGAGCAAGAAAAAGAAACAGTATAAACTTATTCAATGGAATGATAAGACGAATGAAAACGGCTAACGTTTATTTAGCAGAAGACATTTCAGTAAAATATTTGAAGAACAATGGAATAGTTTGTATGCCCTTCATGTAATTGAAGATTCCATAATGCTCATTTGGCGAGTGTATAAGATCGCTGTCAAGTCCGAATCCCATCAGCACTGATTTCAGTCCAAGTTCTTTTTCGAATAGCGCAACAATCGGAATGCTTCCACCGCCTCTTGTTGGAATTGGTTTTTTACCGAATGTTTCTTCCATCGCTTTGCTAGCTGCCTTAAATGCAATCGAATCTGTCGGAGTAACAACAGGCTCGCCTCCATGATGAGGAGTTACTTTTACTTTCACTGAAGCAGGAGCAATTTTTTTGAAGTGATTGGTGAAAAGTTCTGTGATCTTATCAGAACTCTGATTAGGAACAAGTCGCATGCTGATTTTTGCATACGCTTTTGATGGCAGAACTGTCTTCGATCCTTCTCCTGTATATCCGCCCCAGATTCCGTTCAGTTCAACAGTCGGACGAATTCCTGTGCGCTCAACAGTTGTAAATCCTGTTTCGCCTTCCACTTCGTCAATAGCCAGATCTTTTTTGTAATCGTCAAGACTGAATGGTGTTCTGTTCAGCTCTTCTCTTTCTGATTTGCTGAGTTCGACAACGTCATCATAAAATCCGGGAATGGTAATGTGATTGTCTTTGTCTTTCAGTGATGTGATCATCCTGCATAGCACCTGGATCGGGTTTGCAACGGCGCCACCATAAACTCCTGAATGAAGATCGCGATTGGGTCCGGTTACTTCGACTTCGACGTAGCTCAGTCCGCGCAGACCTACATCAATTGAAGGCGTATCATTTGCGATAATAGATGTATCGGAAATAAGAATGACATCACCTTTCAAACGGGAAGCATTTTCTTTCACCCACGTTCCGAGATTGGATGATCCGACTTCTTCTTCTCCCTCGATCATGAATCGCACATTACATGGGAGTGATTTCGTTTTCATCATTCCTTCGAATGCCTTGATGTGCATGTAAACCTGTCCCTTGTCGTCGCAAGATCCGCGTGCATAAATTTTTCCGTCCTTAACCACAGGCTCAAACGGCGGCGAGTCCCAGAGATTAACCGGGTCAACCGGCTGCACATCGTAATGTCCGTACACGATAATTGTCGGAAGTTTCGGGTCAATTATTTTTTCGCCATAAACGATTGGGTGACCTTTTGTAGGAGAGATTTCCACTTTATCTGCACCTGCCGCTTCCAGCTTTGCTTTGATGAATTCAGCCGCGCGTGCAACGTCTTTCGAGTATTTGCTGTCAGCGCTGATCGATGGTATTTTTAAAAGATCGATGAGTTCGTCGATGAATCTTTTCTCGTTTGTTTTGATGAAGTCTTGTGTTGTTTCCATGGAATGATTTGTATCAGGTATCAGGTATCAGGTATCAGGTATCAGGTATCAGGTATCAGGTATCA
>JADMIO011006382.1_pt1 | contig 45809 bp, 33 predicted proteins | sample 8958161 | NCBI WGS metagenome assembly JADMIO01 (sample SAMN16585339, study PRJNA669376) | soil metagenome | isolation source: Crop rotation soil | place: USA: Cullars Rotation, Alabama | collected 2011
GAACTTCGCGGGACACCCTCCACCGCGTTCCACCGGAACTTCGCGGGACACCCTCCACCGCGTCCCAACGGAACTTCGCGGGACACCGCCCACAGCATTCCACCGGAACTCCGCGGTCCCCCCGCCGTGTTCCACCGTCTCTCCGCGGGACACCGCACTGCGGACCACCAACTCTCCGCCGGGCGCCCCACTGCGGACCACCATCTGTCTGCGGGCCGCCGCCCACAGCGTTTCACCGCCTCCCCACGGGCGGTCACGTCCTGTCAATTGGTGTAACGCCGCCAGAACCACCACGCGTCTCCATCCGCTCATGCAGGCTAGGTAGCCGATATTTCACCGCCTTCTGGGATTTCCGCGTCGGCACCGGCACGGGCTTGGGTTCGATCTGGTCCATCGATTCGAGACTGAGGTAGCGTCGCCCCACGGCCCTTTCGTCGCTCTGTTCTGCTAGAACGGCTCCAACTAGACCGACCAGCACCGACCTGTTGGGGAAGATGCCGACGACGTCCGTCCGGCGGCGGATCTCTCCATTGAGCCGCTCCTGGGGGTGGTTCGGCCAGATCTGTCGCCAGCGCACCTTCGGAAACCGAGCGCAGGACAGGATGTCCGCTTTGGCGTCATCCAGCATTTGCGCTGTCTCTGACGAGAGGCCCTCCAGTTGGTCAGCAACGTGAGTATATTGCGCTTCGACCGTGCCGGCCGTGTGCTGCGAGAAGATCGTTCGAACCATCGAAGCGACGAAATCTTGCTGGCTCTTTGGGACGCGGGTCAGAACGTTCCGCATGAAGTGAGTGCGGCAGCGCTGCCAGGACGCTCCTGGCAGTACCGTGGCGGTGGAGTCCGTCAGTCCAGGATGGGCATCGGAGATCGCCAGGCGCACGCCGCTCGAGCCGCGTGACGTCCGATCCTGGAGAAAGGTCGTCCACCCGGCCCGATCCTCCGACGTGATGACGTCCAGGGACAGTACTTCACGCAAACCGTCGACTCGCACGCCGGTGGCAACGACGACAGCAACGGTGACGACCCGCTTGTTCTCCCGGCACTTGACCGCCAAGGCATCCAGCCAGATGTATGGGTACTTCGTCGCGCGCAGGTCGCGGGTCCGAAACGCACTCACCATCTCGTCGAGACTCTTGGCCATCTCCGCGACCTGAGACTTGGAGATACCGCGATCCCCATCGTCTGAACGATGTCGTCCACACGACGCGTTGAAACGCCTTCCAAGTAGCACTGAGCTACGACGGCCACCAAGGCGCGCTCAGCTCTCCGGCGGGGTTCCGGGAGCCACTTCGGGAAATCGCTGCTTCTTTGTCCACTGATTCACGAACCAAGGGCCTCCCTTTTCACCGGGAGCCACTTCGGGAAATCGCTGCTTTCGTCCACTGATTCACGAACCAAGGGCCTCCCCTGTCACCGGGAGCCACTTCGGGAAATCGCTGCTGTTTCGTCCACTGATTCACGAACCAAGGGCCTCCCCTGTCACCGGGAGCCACTTCGGGAAATCGCTGCTGTTTCGTCCACTGATTCACGAACCAAGGGCCTCCCCTGTCACCGGGAGCCACTTCGGGAAATCGCTGCTGTTTCGTCCACTGATTCACGAACCAAGGGCCTCCCCTGTCACCGGGAGCCACTTCGGGAAATCGCTGCTGTTTCGTCAGCGGGGGATCCCCAAGTCGACGGTCCCCAGCCGCGTGTCGAGTTCACGGTGCCGGTAACCGTTGCGGTGATTCACGCGGCCTTCACTCGGCATCCCGTAGGAATCCCGCAAACTGAGTCGGCTTCTGCGCTCATCTGCTTGTTCAGGGTCGCCTCCAAGAGTTGCCGGAGTGGGTCCGAAGCATCGCGTTCGTCAATTCTCTTGCCTAACCAGTCTGCTGCGTGGAAATGGGTAACGACCATCGCGTCCTCCTTGAAGTTGACCTCAGCCATCAAATTCTCGGAGACAAACGCGGTGGTTCTTAATTTGCGATCAGCAAGTCGACAGAATCAAAGCCAGATAGGGTAGATCTGCACGGACTCCCCTTTTAGGACGGGTCCGTGAGACGTCTATCGGTGGCGAGATACTGCCCGCTTTCCGTCCGGATGCCCGAACCATCGCTACACCACTACGGTGGACTCTAACCCACGGGCTGCCGCCTCCCCGCTGGACACCGCCCACAGCATTCCATCGCCTCTCCGCGAGCTACTGCCTCTCCGCGAGCTACTGCCCTTCCGCGAGCTACTGCCTCTCCTCGAGCTTCTGCCCCTCCGCGAGCTTCTGCCCCTCCGCGAGCTTCTGCCCCTCCGCGAGCTTCTGCCTCTCCGCGGGACAATGCGATGAACGCCAAAATATCGAGAATGCTGGATCAGGGCTTTAGACAGCATAGACGACCGGTCTACTTGCGAGTTACAGTGCTTTGACGAAGCCAAAGTCGACGGACGTCTGGGCGTTGAGAAATCAGAATCAGGTTCTTGGGGCATCGAGAATTCCGAAGAATGGCCATGGACATCGAGGATTCAAAAGAAGAAGCTTCGGGAATCGAAAGTTCCGAAGTAGGACCCTGGGCATCGAGGATTCAAAAGAAAAATCTTCGAGCATCGAGAAGCCAAAAGAAGGATCTTCGGGCATCGAGAAGTCAAAAGAAGGATCTTCGGGAATCGAGACGTCAAAAGAAGAATCCTGGGCATCGAGAATTCAAAACAAGGATCTTGACGTTTGTAGACGACCGGTCTACTATCCACTTACGAGGGGCGGGACACCGGATCCGGGCAACCGGACCGGGGGCCTGCAAGCTTCACAAGAGTTCAAGCGAGCACAGCGGGCGCGGGACGTAGTCGACCGGTCTACTTCCGGTGGCGCCTGATGACGGTGTGGATGGCCCGCCGGCGGTGGGCCCAGGAGGCGAGGAGTCATGGGGAACAAGCTTTCAGGAAAGGTGGCCGTGGTGACCGGTGCTTCGAAGGGCATCGGGGCGTCCATCGCGTTGCACTTGGCCCAGGAGGGCGCGGCGGTGGTCGTGAACTATGCCAAGAGCAAGGACGGCGCGGAGCGCGTGGTCGCACAGATCCAGCTTGCCGGCGGCAAGGCCGTGGCCGTGCAAGCCGATGTGTCGAAATCCGCGGACATCGAACGGCTTTTCTCGACCACACAGAAGACATTCGGGCGGTTAGACATACTGGTGAACAACGCCGGGATTTATGAGTTCAGCCCGCTCGAGAATGTGACGCCGGACCACTTCCATAGGCAGTTCGATCTGAATGTGCTCGGGCTTTTGTTGACCACGCAGCAGGGGGTTCAACTGATGGGGAAAGACGGCGGCAGCGTGATCAATATCAGCTCGGTCGCCGCCACGCGCGCAAGCGCCAACACATCGGTGTATTCGGCAACGAAGGCCGCCGTGGACGCGGTGACGAAGGCTCTGGCGAAGGAACTCGGACCCCGCGGGATTCGCGTGAATTCGATCAATCCCGGAATGGTGGAGACCGAGGGCGTTCGCGCCGCCGGACTGAACGTTGGCGAGTTCCGGGAAAAGTTGGAAGCGGAGGCGCCCCTGCACCGCATCGGGCAGCCCGAGGACGTCGCCCCGGCCGCCGTGTACCTCGCCAGCAATGACTCGTCTTGGATTACTGGTGAAACCTTGTTTATCTCGGGAGGAATCCGCTAACTGGTTTGTAGTTCGGCGGCAGCGCCGGAAAGGGATTGTGAGGCTCATGTCAAGTTTGGCAATGCAGTGGTCCGGAAGTCTACCCGTAGAATCGAGCCCGACAAGTCTTCAACCGGTCGCTGCCGGTGAACCGACAAAAGTAGTTCAAAATGTAGTTCAGTTACTTAAGCAATCGCCAGTCGTCAAACGCGCTCCGCGGCTGCGCAATGACTTCCTCGCGACACTGGCCCACGATCTCCGCGCCTCCATCGGCAATGTGCTGGGGTTTGCGGAACTGCTGGGCCAACATCTCGAGGCGGCGGCGCCGGAAACTCGGCGACTGCTCGGCCGTCTTACAGCAAATGCTGAATATCTACGTACAGTTCTGGACGGCACACTCGCCAGCACCTGGAAGTCGGACGCCGGCCAAAATCCGGAACTGATGGCTGTGGAGGAACTGCTCATCGCTACCGCGGAGCGCAACGGATTCCTTGCCGCGCAGAAGCACGTTTCACTCCACTTGGATGTGAGTCCGGACATGCGCCTGGCGGCGCAACGCATTCCGGTGGAACGCATCATGGACAACTTGGTCGCAAACGCCATCAAGGTGTCCCCGCGTGATACCCATGTGACGATCGGAGCCACCCGCGCGGACAACCGCCTCCGCCTCTGGGTGGCGGACCAGGCCGGCGGTCTGCCGGGCATAGCCCACAACGGAACCCTCGATTCCCTCGCCCGTTGGCCCCGGCAACGCACCGTGGGCGGCCACGGACTGGGACTCCGGATCGTGATGAAGCTCGCACGACAGCTAGGCGGAGCCGCGGGCGTCCTCTCTGCGCCCGGCCGTGGCGCCACCTTCTGGGTAGAGCTTCCAACGGGGCTTGACGTAACTAGACGACCGGTCTAATATTTAAGTGGGGGCGATCCATCATGATCCGAGGCGATACACGCATCGATATCATCACCGCCGGGAGCGACCTGATCGCTCGCGGCGGCTACGGCCAGACCGGTCTGGACAAGATTCTGAAGAAAGCCCGGGTTCCGAAGGGTTCGTTCTATCACTACTTCGATAGCAAGGAAGCCTTCGGCCTGGCGGTCATCGACCACTTTGCCAGCCAAATGCTGGGCGCTTTGCGCAAGAGCCTGCACGATACCGGGGTCCCTCCCTTGGACCGACTGCGCGGGTTCCTGAACACAAGCCTCGCACACATCGAAAACAACGCCTGCAAACGCGGCTGCCTGCTGGGAGATCTCGGCCAGGAGCTGGCCCATCAAAACGAAACCTTTCGCACACGTCTGGAAGCGGTATTCGCCGAGTGGACCGGCGAAATCGCCAACTGCCTCGACGCGGCTCAGGCTGCCGGGCAAGTACCGGCGACGCTCAACACAAAGCAAATAGCAGACTTCATACTCTACGGCTGGGAAGGTGCAATCTTGCGCGCCAAGGTGAGCGGCTCTGTCGCTCCGATGCGCCAATTCTTGGACATTCTCTTCGAACGCATCCTGGCGAGCACCTGAACCAAGCGAACGCGCGCTGTGCGGGGCGGGCGCTGACTGCGGCCGGCAGGCGCCAAGTGAACGCGGCCGTGCTCCGCGAATCGAACGCGCGTAGCGCGGGGCGCGTACTGACTGCGGCCGCTGGCAGGTGGCAGGGGAACGCGGGCGCTGCCCTCCGTGCCAATGATGATGAGACACCTGACCCACAGGAAATTACTGTGCAATGATGAGGGTGGGAAAGGTGCCGTGAAGGATGACCTCGGAGAAGAAGGATAGACACCGGACGCCCCTGGAGATCGTCAACCGCCCAGACCCGAACGCTGCACGAGACGAGTCGGCGTCACGGGAAGGGCCGCCCCCTACGGAAGAGCCACCCCACATGCACGGGCCTCCGGTGGCCCTCCCTGAGGGGCGCCGGAGGCCAGATCCGGAAGTCACGGAGCGGCCGCAGCGGCGGCAGTATTCCGCAGAATACAAGCAGCGTATCCTGCGCCTACTCGATGCCTGTAGCGCTCCGGGTGAAGTGGGGAGCCTCCTGCGGCGAGAAGGGCTCTATTCCTCTCTGGTGAGCACTTGGCGTCAACAGCGGAATCGGGCTGGGCAGCTGGGGTTGGAACCTCAGAAGCGGGGACGTAAACCTGTTCCAGAGAACCCGCTCGCCAAGAAGCTGGCGCAGGTGGAACGAGAAAAGCGAAAACTGGAGCAGGAGCTCAAGAAAGCGAAGCTCCTGCTGGAACTCAAAAAAAAAGTTTCGGAGATTCTGGGGATCTCCCTGGACTCGACCAACGAGTCCGATCCGAAATGATCCCGCTCGTGGAAAAGGACGGGCCACTCATCGGGTTGAAGGCGGCTTGCGAAGCGGTGGGCATAGCCCGTGCGACGCTCTACCGCGATCGCACGGCTCGCCTTCAACCGACACCACCGACGCCGCGTCCTGCTCCAGCGCGGTCTCTCACCCCAGATGAGAGGCGGCGTGTCCTGGAGCTTGCCCGGTCCGAACGGTTTGTGGACCAGGCACCTGCTCAAATCTATAACCAACTCCTGGATGAAGGTGCATATGTCTGCTCCATTCGAACGATGTATCGCATCTTGGAGGCGGAGAAAGACTTGCGGGAGCGCCGCAACCAGCGCCGCCTTCCCAACTACAGCAAGCCTGAACTGTTGGCGACCGGGCCGAACCAGGTTTGGTCCTGGGACATCACGAAGTTACCCGGCCCGTCCAAGTGGACTTACTTTCAGCTGTACGTCATCATGGATATCTTTAGCCGCTACGTCGTGGGGTGGATGGTCGCTCATCGAGAGTCCGCTGTTTTGGCGGAGCGATTGATCCAGGAGACGTGCAGGAAGCAGTCCATCCAGAGAGACTCTCTCACGATACACGCCGACCGTGGCTCGTCGATGACGTCGAAAAGTGTCGCGCTCTTGCTCGCAGACCTTGGCGTCACGCGAACCCATAGCAGACCACATGTTTCCAACGATAACCCATTCTCGGAAGCTCAGTTCAAAACACTCAAGTACCGTCCCGATTTTCCAGAGCGCTTTGGTTGCATCCAGGACACTCGCAACGTTTGCCACAAGTTAATGACCTGGTACACAATGATCACCGCCACTCTGGCGTCGGATACCTGACGCCGGCGATGGTGCACGAGGGACGTGCTTCCCAGGTGCTGGATGCTCGCCGATCCGTTCTACTCGGTGCATACAGCCTGCACCCCGATCGATTCGTCCGCCGACCACCGCGGCTCGCCGCACTTCCTCGCGCCGTATGGATCAATCCACCGAAACCCACAGATGGAGGTGACCCGAAACCTCAATAAATTCAAATCGTCCGTGTCTCAGAATCGTTGACACGTTCCGCTGCTGCGCCGGTCAAACGTGCGCTGCGCGGGGTGCATACTGAGCGCGCCCGTTGGCAGATGGCAAGGGAACGCGGCCGCTGCTGCCCCGGTCAAACGCGCGCTGCGCGGGGTGCGTACTGAGCGCGCCCGTTGGCAGGTGGCAGGTGGCAAGGGAACGCGGGCGCTGCTGCCCCGGTCAAACGCGCGCTGCGCGGGGTGCGTACTGAGCGCCCCCGTTGGCAGGTGGCAGGTGGCAAGGGAACGCGGGCGCTGCTGCCCCGGTCAAACGCGCGCTGCGCGGGGTGCGTACTGAGCGCCCCCGTTGGCAGGTGGCAGGTGGCAAGGGAACGCGGGCGCTGCTGCCCCGGTCAAACGCGCGCTGCGCGGGGTGCATACTGAGCGCGCCCGTTGGCAGGTGGCAGGTGGCACGGGAACGCGGCCAGTGCTCGTACGGCCGCGGCTACCGCCAGGCGGCTCTTCAATGGCGGGCAGGACTGGACGTTTGCGAACGCGTCACTGGCTGCGGGCAGGATCTGCGCACCAGACCCAGATTGCCAGCCCGATCTGCAGCGCTGCGTTCCCCAAGGCGAGCGTGCAACCGGAGACAACCCCCAGCACCACCAGGAATACGTAGGCCAGATAGACGCTGATGTTCAACACCACCATCAGACCCAGCCCTGCCTCGAGGACCCCAATGAGGGTCCAGACCACCTGGATGGTTTGCCCCAATTGCCCGGCCATGGTGTCCGCCCGCAGCCCACGGGATCCCAACCCCAGCCAGACAGACACGAGCCCGTGGAGCAGAATGAGGACTCCAGGCACCACGAGTCCGCGGCGTGATGTCGACTCTTTTTCTTCCATGCTAGTTCCAGGTGGGCGCTGCGTTGAAGAGCGCCGCCGGCACGTGGTGCAAGTACACTTCGCGCAGCTTGCCGCTGCTCTCTTCTTCCACCACCTGGAGGCGAAGGATCTCGCGGCCAGCACCGCGCAGTGTCGCCATGCTCGCGCGGATCTTCTTGCAAGCATTCTCCAGTAAACCCACGCGCACCGGCGTCACCTCCTGGGAGTCTAGCAGCACCCGCGACGTGCGCACTCGTGGTGTGTGATGGAAAAAGAGACCCACGGTCCGCCCTCCCGGTTTCCATGTCCGATTCACCATCAGGACGCGCTGATTGGCCTCCTTCATCAAGGCCACGATCTCTTCCGGAGAGTTTCCCCTCCAGATACTGAAGAATTTGAAACTCGTCATCCAGACGGGATTCCCCTTTGGGGCCATGTACTCAAAAAAGGACCGTTCCGGACCCTCGGCCCGAGCGGAACCGAAACCACCGACAGCGACCGTAAGGGCACATATGAAAAGCGCGTAGGAACGCATGAAAATCACTCCTGATCTACGATGAGTTGCCTGAAGCTTGCGGACCCGGGCCGCATCCGTCAACCGCTCGCGCATCTTGGGGCGAAGCTATAGGCTACTGCACTCCATGCCACTCCACTCGCGATACCGCTCCGCTCAATGCCGCTCCGCTCAGTGCCGCTCCGCTCAATGCCGCTCCGCTCAATGCCGCTCCACTCGCTATGCCGCTCCACTCGCTATGCCGCTCCACTCGCAACGCCGCTCCACTCGCAACGCCGCTCCACTCGCAACGCCGCTCCACTCGCTATGCCGCTCCGCTCAACGCCGCTCCGCTCAACGCCGCTCCGCTCAACGCCGCTCCGCTCAATGCCGCTCCGCTCAATGCCGCTCCGCTCAATGCCGCACCACTCAATGCCGCTCCGCTCAATGCCGCTCCGCTCGCTATGCCGCACCACTTAATGCCGCACCACGGCTCGCAAGTCCGGCGGAACCTCGGGCGGATGTAGGCACTCCCTGACCCAGCGACCCGCGGGGCCCAGGATCTTCACGAGTCGGTCCAGCCGCCGGAACAGGCGGCTGTCCTCGCCCTCGGCCGAAGCGATCCGGGCCGGGTTCAGCAGGTTCAGGTAGCACGGACTCAGCGGGCGATCCGTCGCCTTTCCCTCGTCCCGCCACCAGTAGAAGAGGGATCGGACCGGCCACAGGTAGCCGAACGGGTAGGCCGTCGGATTGGTCCCCCAACCGGCAATGCGCTCCGGCGCGGTCCGGTAGTGCGCCTCGTGAAGCGCCACCAGGACGGCGGCTTCGTCCAGGGCGGCCCGAGCGTTCTTGAGCCGGGTCGCGCGCCAGGCTGGATCCTCCGCGCGGATTCGGGACGCGTGGTCGTAGAGACCCAGAAGTTGGCGCGCCCTCAGAGCGCTGATACGAGCGGCATCTGCCAGATCTCTAATCAGATCGTTTTCTTTCGCCATACCATCGAGTTGCACCCACAACTCCTGGTAGTGGGTCTCCGTCGCCTCCATCAACGGCCGGACCCGTTCCGCGTAGTATCGCGTTCGCCGGGCGGAGTGCACCCCCCTCAGGGACAATCGCGGCGGCTGGGTCTGGATCGAACTCCAGAAATCGGCCAGGTCGTCCCACGTATCTACACCCTGCAGATAGGCGATCCCGGTTTCGACCGGATCCTCAGCCAATTCGTTGCCAGTGTGACCGTAGATCAACAGCCGGCACTCCTGTTCAGCCGCACGTGCCAGGACTTCCGCCGCGCTTGCCGACCGCAGCACATCCCGGAGCAGGTGCTGAAGTGCCTGCGGCTCACTCTCGCTCAACCGCGGATCCCAGGCCGCACGTGCGGTCACGACGTCATTGAGCCAGTAACCCCACTCCCAGCCGCTGGAGAAGAAAACCTGGCCCTCTATCCCGGCAGCCCCCGCCTTTTCCTGCGCTAGCAGCCGAAGATCATGCAAACGCCTTTGCGCATACACCGGCAGGAATACGGGTACATCGATGTCATAGCTGACCCAGTAAGCGGTCTCCGGATACCAGATCACGGGCCGCCGCCCGAGTTCGCCGCGCAGAAAATGATGCAGATCTTTGAAATCCTTCCGGCCATAGGTGGGCGCCGGGTCGTCCAGACCATAGATCTGCACGGTGTGCACCAGGACCCCGAGCCGCGGATCTGCATGGTGCGCGAGAAAATTGAAATTGATCGGCCGGTTCGTGACAGGATCATCGTAGTGCGTGGCCTTCTGACCAGTGGACACGTGCGCTTTCACCGTGACTGCCCGCCCGTGCGCTGCCCCATGAGCGGTCAGCGCGTCCATCCAGGCCACCATGCGCCGGTCGTCGGGATGGGTAAACTCACTGAATCCCATCTCGGTGGAGATCACGTCACAGCCCGTATCCATCAACCAGCTGGACTGGGTTTTGATCTGGGCGCACTCTTCCGCCAACGTTCCCGCCCGCGTGATCAGGCGGAATCCGTTCTGCTGCTCGAGTGCGATGGGTGCATCCAATCCAACCTTGAGTCCCCATGAATGAGCCATCTCGATGAGCTTCGTCAATCGCATCTGCCGGCGGCCGGAGCGAGAGAACTCGAGCCAGTCTCGGTTCTCGAGAAGGACCCACTGCACGTAGTTCTGGCGATTTGCGACCATCCACTCCAGAAACGACGTCCACTCAGGTAGCAGCGATTGCCATCCAGCGGCATCGTCCGGCCCTTGCGGTCCCCAGCCATTCAATACATGGCTAAGTTCAGTCGGATGCATGGTGTGCAGGTGTAGACCCCGCAGCGGCCAGTGCGGGCGCTCGGAGCGCTGCCACCCGGCCACAGGAACAGTCAACCGCGCTGGGATGACCGGCGCCAGCGGGTGCAGGAAGCCAAAACCTAGCTCCGCCAACAACGCATACGTGGAAAAGAGGGCTCCACCGGAAGCGCCGGCGGCCACCACGACCGCTCGCTCGCGAATGGAACCGCTGCGCAGCAGGATCCCTTCGGCCCCCAGACGCGCCACTTCCGCATCTGGCACCAGCTGCCGGCCGATGGGCGTGGACCCGCAACAAAGGGTCACGCCCGAAACGGGCTCGGTCCCACCGTCGGCCAGCACCACCAGGTCGCGTTCTCCGGCGCGCACCAGGAGATCGATGACGCGGAGCCGCACGTTCCCTGGTAAATCCCGCCCGAATTGCAGGCCCATGGAGCACGCGGGACCCGCGAGCAACAGGAGGAAACCCAGGACCCGATACGCGTGCGACATGGCCCAGGATGATAGGGATAACCTTGCCGAAGCGCAATCCCCGCCCTGGACATCCAAAACCGCCGTCGACCCTGCTCCCGGCCGCTGTCCCATCGCCCTCCCGCTCCGCCAAATGCCGCACCAGCCCGACCACTTCCACCGCCCTTCATGGCGATCGAGCGTCGGTCCCCTGACGGGACGACCACCCGGAGCGCTCGAGCGTCATCAATCCGTCACGGGACGACCACCCGAAGCGCTCGAGCGTCATCACCTCCTCACGCGACGGCCACCCGGAGTGCTCGAGCGTCATCAATCCCCTCACGGGACGACCACCCGGAGCGCTCGAACGTCATCAGGCCCGCGACGGGACGGCCACCCGGAGCGCTCGCGCGTCATCGGAGCCGTGAGAGGCCGGCCATCGGGCCGTTGGCAGGATCCCGGTCAATGTCCACGGCCCGGACTGGGGCGTCTTGACCGTGAGTCGCCAGGGCGCGAGCAGGCCGCAGTCGACATGGCACGAGTTTTATGGAATAATCGTTCCATAATGAAAATCACATTGAAGACCAAATCCGGACCGCGCGGGCGCCCCCGGAAGTTCAACCGGGAGGAGGCCCTGGGAAAAGCCATGCACCTCTTCTGGCAGAAGGGGTTCGAGGCCACTTCTCTGGAGAAATTGACGCGCGTCATGGGACTGAGCGCCTCCAGCCTCTACGCGGCCTTTGGCAGCAAGGAACAGCTCTACCTGGCAGCTGCGGAACACTTCGTGAAGGATCGGAGCAGCTACACGCCCCAGGTCCTCGACGAGGCACCCGATGGTTACACCGCGCTGCAGCGGCTCTTCCGGGCCGCTGCGGTGGAGCTGACACGTCCCGACCAGCCCCACGGTTGTATGGTGACCATCGCACTGGGCGGCAACTCCCCGGAGGAAACCCGCATTCAGGACCTCCTGAAGGCCTGGCGCATCCGGAACCTGGACCTGCTCGGCGCAGTCTTCGCGCGGGATCTGGCTGCCGGCAGGCTCCCTCCGAGCACAGATACTCACCAGCTCGCTTCATTTTTCACAACCGTGCTCCAGGGAATGTCCGTGCGGGCCCGCGATGGCGCAACGCGGCGGGAACTCGAGGAAATCGGGCAGGTCGCGCTGCACGCCTGGCCCGCCGGGTCCAACCCGCGGCGGTGATCGTCCGGTCGCAGCTTTGATAATCGTCCACACCCCGGTGGCGAGGGGGCGGAGCTGTCCCCGCCCCACGGACCACCATCATGGACCCGTGCGGGCCGGGAGAAGGCCTGCCACAAAACGACCGTGGGGGTCTGAATGAAGCGGTTCTGGACACTGATTGCGGTCACCGTTCTCGCCCTGGTAATGACGCCAGCGGCATTCTGTATAGAAGACCCGTGGGTGCCTGCGGCTCCCGATCCGGAGGGTGCATTCCCCCTCCCCCCGGGCCCACCCTCCAAGGGCCGGGACCTCACGCTGGTGGTTGTCTGCGGGAGCGCGGCGGAGCGCCACCACTGGACGGGAACCGCACGAGCCCACTTCGGCGGCAGTGCGGACATCTGCAGCCAGGTGCATTCTGTGGCCCAGCTGGGACAACTTCTGGCAAGCCGCTACCAGCCCGGCAGCATCCGCCGCCTCGTCATCGGTGCGCATGGCAATGGCTGGGGTCCCTGGTTGGGCGTCAACTATTTCCGTGCAGATATCGTGGCAGCCGATGGAGTGGCGGCCGATGCAATCGCCAACGCGATGGCACCCAATGGCCTCATCGACCTGCAGTGTTGTTCGGCGGCAGACCAGCCAGTGGGACGCCGGAATCTGCAGGAAATGGCTAACCTTTTGGGAACACGCATCCGCGGAGCCGATGGCATCGTCGGCCCCTGGGATGATGCTCGAGCGCGTTGGATCATTGTAGCTCCAATCGATCTCCCGCCGCCCACTGGCGGGATCGCCGAAGTGCCCGGCTTGGGTGCTCATCCGCCGGCCGCGGTGGGATTGCTCGGCGTGGGTAGCGACACGCTCGCCGCTCCGGCGCCGGACAAGCCGCGTACCCGCCGGCGCCGCTGGCGCCCCGGTCCGGGCATGACGGCCACTCTGCCGGAGCCGGCGGTTGTGCCCGATCCGGCCCTCGTTCCCGAACCGGCGATCATTCCCGTACCCGAAGACACTCCGGAGCGGCGCACACGGCGCCGGCGTCCTCGCCGCGAACCCGCCGCGCCGGCCGTCGTGCCGGAACCGCTGCCGGCTCCCAACCGAACAACTCTGCGCCCCACGGACTCGGTGGATCGGGAAGCGCTTCCGACCCACTACCGTGGCAGGGGCTTCACGTCCCGGGTTTCCGCGGACGGACGCTGGGTCGAGGTGCGATCCGTCAGGGACGGCAGCCTCGAGGCACACATCCCCATCGAAGAAATCCGAAACGGCACCTACCGGGAACGGATAGATCTACGGCCGGATACTACGGTTTCTGCCGCGCTGCTACCTCCTATCTACCGCGGAAGTCGCTACGTGGCCCGCGTCTCGGCGAACGGCCGCTACGTGCAGATCATGCAAAGCGGCACCAATGCCTTCGTGGCACAGATCCCGGTCGAGGAAATCCGCAGCCGGACCTACGCTAGCTCGCGCTAAGCCTCACCGCAGTTGCGGGATTTTCTCCCCCGCACTATCCTGTCGGCGGTACTCGTACCGCAGACAGGAGGGAGGCCCGCGTGAAGGCTGTAGGGTTATATCGATACTTGGCGAGCAGTGATCCGGAGTGCCTGGTGGATGTCGAACTGCCCACTCCCAAGCCGTCGGGCCACGACCTCCTGGTACGGGTTCGCGCGGTGGCGCTCAACCCCGTGGACACCAAGGTGCGCTCACCAAAGCCACAGGTGGAGACGGCGCCGCGCGTGCTGGGCTGGGACGCTTCCGGTGTGGTCGAAGGTACAGGACCCGATTGTTCCCTCTTCAAGGTGGGCGACGAGGTCTACTACGCCGGCGACATCACACGGCCCGGTTGCAACAGTGAGCTCCACTTGGTCGACGAACGGATTGTCGGAAAGAAGCCCAAGAGCTTACCTTTTGCAGAGGCAGCGGCGCTGCCGCTCACCACCATCACAGCGTGGGAAGGCCTCTTCGATCGCCTGGGGATCTCCGCCAAGGGCGACCACGCCGGCCGCTCCTTGCTCATCATCGGCGGCGCCGGTGGTGTTGGATCCATTGCTATCCAGCTGGCCAAGACTCTGGCAAAGCTCGAAGTGATCGCCACGGCCTCGCGCCCGGAATCCGCCGACTGGTGCCGGTCCCTCGGAGCGGATCATGTCATCGACCACTTCAAGGACATGGCATCTGAGCTGCAGAAACTTGGCCACTCAGGCGTGGATTATATCTTCTGCCTGAATGATACCGATCACCATTTCGCCGGAATGGCCCGCTGTATCAAGGCCCAAGGCCGCATCTGCTCCATCGTGGAGACGAAGGCTCCTGTGGACCTGCTGCTTCTCAAGAGCAAGAGCGCCGGCTTCATCTGGGAACTCATGTTCACGCGTCCAATGTTCAAGACCGAGGACATGATCGAGCAACACCGGTTGCTCAACTCCGTGGCCGAGCTGGTGGACGCCGGGAAGATCAAGACCACGCTCTCCGAGGTGGTGCGCCCGATCAATGCAGCCAACCTGCGCAACGGGCACATCCAGCAGGAGAAGGGCCGCTCCATCGGCAAACTGGTGCTGGAAGGTTTTTGAGAGACACCGAGCCCCACCGCACGAGCGGCGCGGGCAGGGAGTGGAAAGATCTCGAGACATACCGAAGCCCCACCGCACGAGCGGCGCGGGCAGGGAGTGGAAAGATCTCGAGACATACCGAAGCCCCACCGCACGAGCGGCGCGGGCAGGGAGTGGAAAGATCTCGAGACATACCGAAGCCCCACCGCACGAGCGGCGGGGCTTTCCATTCCAAAGTTCGACTAGTTACTGTAGTTGGAGTAGGTAGACGTGGATTGATCTCGGTGGAAGGAACCGCGAGGAATGACGCCCCCACGGTAGCCGTTTCCGACCAGACGGTTCCCAGCGAGAGGGTTGTACCCGAGGCCGCCGTAAGCACCGCCGTAGGCGCCGTAGCCCCCGAGCGCCCCATAGGGGTTATATCCGCCCAAACCGCCGTAACCACCACCAGCATAGGGATAGCCGTAGGAGTTCCCCGCGCCGCCCATGCCCATTCCCATGCCACCGTAACCGCTAGCGGCCTGTAGACCGGCCATATAGCCCATCATGTACATGCTCTGCATGGGGTTCACTCCGCCCACGCCGCCCATACCGTAGCCCCCCATACCGCCGATACCGCCGATGCCGCCGATGCCGCCGATACCACCGATACCGCCGATGCCGCCGATACCGCCGATACCGCCCACCCCTTGCGGCGGGACCCCCGGCATGATGCCTCCGCCCGGGCGGCCGTTGCCGGGGTTCCCGTGGTGCCCGCGGCCCGGCGCAGCGGCGACCCCGCCTGCTGCCCCTCCGGCGGTCGCTCCCCCGCCCCCACCGCGGTTGTTCAACTGCTGCTCGTCCTTCACCTCAACAGAACGGGTGCGATCCTCCAGATCGCGGAAGAAACCCCCTCCTGGTGGCCCGGACTTCGGTGGCTCCGGGCAAAGAGACTGCGCGACCAACCAGGTCACATTCATCGAGGTTGCAGCGGCGAAGCCAAGAGCCGCCAGCAGACCCAACTTGCGAAACATCAATCCTCCTCCGGGTGCTGAGTTTTATTGTTCTGTCGTGACGCAGAGCTCATCGAACCATCCCCTGGCACATCTGTCCTTGTGAAATTGCGGCAAAAAGGTCAACACGTCAGACCCGGTTAGCCGGCATGAGGGATCCCAGTACCAGGGGGATAGTTGGAAGCGAAAATAATATCAGGTGCAAGGCGCCATGATGCTTGGAGCTGCCAACGATTCGGCCTTACCAGTGACCGAAAAAGCCCACGACATAGTGCTGGGTTGAGCGATCCAACAGGGTATCGTTGGCCGCCTGCGTCACGTACGCGGCGCTCACGCCCCAGGAGTGGTAACACAACCGCGCGCCCGCGGCGAAGCGGTCCCCGTTGTAGTCGGCAATCAGCTCCAGGTGGTCGCCAACCTTGTAGTCGAGGCCCACCATCCCGAAGAAGCTATCGGGCGCGCCAGAGAATGAATCCGTGCCATTCACCACCGTGCGCACCAGGGAATATCCGCCCAGCTGCGCCACCCCGACGTTGGAAAAGTTCCCCGGCGTGATCTCCCGGAAAGAGCGCCCGCCGAAGTTGGCGCCGAAGCCGCCGTAGAGCACCTTCCAACCCATGACCACATAGGCCGACGACCAGTCAATGCCGGAGAGCGAGATCAGAGCCCCCACCGCCACGTTGAAGGTGTCGTAAGGGAACCGGTACTTGGCATTGATGTAGACGGGCTGTTCCGGGTAACCCGAATTGATGCGAAAGGTCTTGGTGACCCCCAGCTCCATGTAGTCATAGACCCCGACGAGGACCTCCGTCGACAGGTCGAAGACCGTATCCGTGGCCAGGAACGAGGGACTGAACTCCTGGAAGCCCTGCAGGTGGAGTTCCACCTCGGTACGCTCCGGAGCCAGGGTGAGCGGATTGGGGGTGAGAAAGCCGCCCGACGGTCCGACGAAGGACGGCGCGGCCAGGGCGCTGGCTGCCAGCACCCAGAACAGGAGGAGGGCTGTCCGCGGCATGTTCATGGCGACCGGGACGCCGCCGGCGTCCCCACTCGGGCGGGTGCCCGAGGTCCAACAACTCCGCGGCTTTCAGGCCGCCACTGCAGCAACCGGCACTCCGCCGATCCCACGGTAGGAGGTTGGAACGCCAGCTACCCACTCCCATGATCGGCGGGAGCGGGCAGCGCACGAAGGGCGGACTATTCCAGGTCTTCTTCGCCCCCGCCCGGATTGGCCTCTGCGGCGGGCGACGGGACACTGGCGGTGGTCTCGGTGGCGGTGGCGGTCTCCGCCGTCGCCAACTTCACCTTGGGGCGGGCGGTCTCGCCCGCCTTCACGGACACCTCGACCTGCTGGGTGTTGTACCCCTCCGACTTGAGCAAGAACTTCCACTTGCCCGGCTTCAGACCCGTGAGGGTGCAGGGGGTGGTGCCATACGGCTTCCCGCTCGTGAGGCCCACGACCTCCGCCCCCGACGGGACAGAGGAGAGGATCATCACGCCCGTCCCGGGTGCGGGCGCGGGCGCCTCGGTGGCTTCCGCGGTAGCCGTCTCGGTCGCCTCGGCCTTGGCGCCACCGCGCGGCTGGATCGCCGACAGGGCCGCCATACAGGCCTTGCGGACCTGCGGATCCGAATCCTTCAGGGCCTCGACCAGGGACGGCACCGCGTGCCGCGCCGGCCGGCCAATCTTGCCCAGAGCCACCGCGGACCAGCCACGGGTGTTGCGGGACCCATCCTTCAGCGCCTCGGTGAGACCATTCACAGCGGGCTCCCCGATGTTCACCAGGCTCGCCGCAGCCGCCTTGCGCACTTGAGCAGACGAATCATCCAAGGCGCGGATGAGTGGCGCCACCTTCGAGCTGGGCGCCATTGTCGAACTGGCCAGCAGCTTGACGGCCTTCAATCGAACGGCTGGATCGGAGCTCTCCAGGTCCGTGGTTTCGCGCACTCCTGCCGGAGCGGCTTCCACCCGGGGGGCATCCGGGGCGGCCGGTGCTCCCAGGACGAGAGTGGGACGCCCACCCACCGCCCGCATGGGATTGAGCCCTTCGGGGCTCGCCGTGACGTTGTGAATCGGCGGGAGCGGTTCGGCCGTGCCACCCACCTGGGCAATGGCTTCGGAAGCCGCCTTGCGGATGTTCTCGTTGGTATCGCGCTCCACCTCGCGCAAGGCATCCATGGCGCTCGCGGCGGCGGGGCCGACCAGCGCGAGGGCCTTGCAGGCCCGGAGCCGTACGCGCGGCTCGGAGGACTGGAGGGCCACGATGAGGGGCGGCACCGCTGGCTTTCCGATGCGGCCCAGCACCTCGCAGGCGCCGGTCCGGATCTGGCGGCTGGTGTTCCCCAGAGCATCGACCAATGCGGCCACGGCCGGGATTCCCCGTGCCACCAGATTGTTGACCGCCTGGGTGCGAGCGGGCTCCGCACCGCCTAGCGCTTCGATCTGGGCCGCAATCTGGGCGGCGGTGGCGGGAGCCACTGGCGGAGTATTCACAGCCACTGCGCCCTTCTCCGGCACTCCCGCAGGGGAGAGCGGCAAGGTGAGCCCCTCCGAGGTGGGCGCGGCTGCGGAGGGCTGTTCCACCGCCATCGACACTGCATTTCCATGGGCGGCGAGGGCGTACATCCCCCACCCCATGACCGCCAGCCCGCAGGCCACGACGCCGTAGCCCACGTGGCGCATCATCGGGTTCCGGCCGCGGGTGGGGCCTACATCCAGGCGGTACGTCGGAATCATCGCCACCTGGTCAGTCAAGACCGTCGGACGCCAGGTTTCCACGGTAGCCTTTCGAGCGTTGCCGCTCTCCCAGAGGATGTCCTCCGGATCGTCCACCTGGCCCGCCATGGCCACCGGCACGGCCTGAGCGCCGGCGGAAGCCACCACCACCGTTCCACAGAAGCGGTCGTGCCAGGTCTGGTTGGCGGAATGGACAGCCCCGGCGAAGTACCCAGCCAGGACCGGGAGCGCACTCCCGATGTGGCCGAAGACTTCCCGGAAAAACATCTGACCCATTCCGGCAGGAGCCCCCGTGGAGTCGGAGATGACCGTCAGGCCCAGTGCCCGTTTGCCCGGGGTCTCGCCGCGCTTGAAGAGCTGCAGGACCCAGAAGGCATAGAAACCGGGAACGATGAGCCCGATGACGGACCCCGCGACGTGACCCAGAGCGGAGTGGAGGCCGGATCCCAGCTGGGACATGACCATCCAGCGCATGACGTGCCCAACGGCCAAGGCCACCGCCGACAGCAGCCCATCCAGCAGCAATGCCAGGGCGCGTGTTTTGAGCGGAGCCCTCTTTCCGGCGCCGGGAGTTCCGACAAACGCTTCGCAGCCAGTGCAGAATACAGTAGTCGGCTGCGTTGCCTTGCCGCACAGGGGACACGTCATACATCGACTCCTTACTGGTTCCCAGGGGCAGAGACTCGAAAGAAGACGGGCATGATAGCAGCCGAGGTGCTCTTAGGTAAATTGATTTCTTATTTGAGTCAGTCGACCACGCTCTCAAGGCTGTTCCAAAGCGGCATCCAGCCCGATGTCGCCGCGGTCGAATTGGCCATGAACGTCACCAGGACGAAGGTACCGGCCGACGCTTTCGCCCCCTGCAGGAGGACCTCCCCCGTATGACTCTCCCAGATTACAGCTTCTGGCTGCGCGGAGTTTGGCAGCTGGATGACATCCATCACTCGTCCCTTGCGCCGGGCGGTGGCCAGCAATTGTCGTTGGATGCTGGTGGCGGCCGCCACACTCCGCGCTGGATCAGGGTCCACGGAGCCGTAAGGGGTCAGAAAGAGTTCCGTGTCCGGTCCGATGGAGCTCCAGGTTCCATTTTCGGCCGCCTGTGGCTGCGTGAAATCGCCTGGCAGCTCGATTTCCCACCTGCTGGCCACGGTCCACCGGTGGCGGTGGAACCGGTAGCCGCCCACGAACCCTTCCTCCATCCGCTGAAACGCGCACGCCTTTGCCCGCTCCTTCATGGACATCGGGCGACTAACACCTTTGCCCAGCAACTGATCAATTTTAGCCAGTTCTGTGACCGGGAGGGTTGCCTCTGGATCCAGGCGCCGGGCGCGATAGAAAGCGTCGCGGCATGCGATGCGGGTCTCCCGCTGTCCGGGCGGGTCGTAGGGGGTCCAGATGACCTCCATCCAGCGGAGACTCTGTCCGATACTGGACCAGTAGCCGGCGTCGCGATCTCCCCACCACGGGAAGAATTTGGCCAGCTGGTCTGCTTCCGTTGCATCACGGATAGTCTGGATATGGGTCTCGTCCCAGGGTCCCATGGGGGTCAGGACGGCGTACGGTGCGTCGATGACCGTCCGGTGAGCGGGGAAATTGAGGGTCCACAGCCCGTCGCCCTCCGCAGCGATGTCCCCCACGATGCGCCGGAGGAACTGCCCCATGGCCTCCTCCAGCTGATCACGCTGCCGGTGCTCCCAGAAGCCGGACGGGTCGGAGACCGACCACTGGAACTGGCAACGCCGGGCGAGTTCGTCCAGGAGCCCCACCACGAACGAGTGGTAGCCCGGCCCCGCCCCGCTGGTCCGCGCGTTCCCGCCGACCTTCCCCTCCCGGATCCAGAACGTCAATCGCTCTTCCGCCGGATGCAAGGACAGGTGGATCCGGTCCCCCCTCCGCATGACATGATGATAGACGTCCTGCCCCTCCAGGTACTCCTTGAGGTGATTTTCGAGCGCCGGAAGCGTCACGATCTTGGAATGTTTTGACGAAACGGACCGCAACTGCTCACAGGGCGCTTCGTAGGAGAGCCACACCGACACGCAGGACCTCCCCGCGTCGACACGGAAGGACGCTCTGGGCCGGCGCCAGGGGCGCCCACCCGCTCATGATCGATCCGATCCCCAACCCGCGCTGGGGAACTTCGATCCGAGAACCATGATTAACGCGCCAGAACGACACGGTGGTTGTGGTGGCCGAATATTGTGAAAGGCGCCTACTTCATCTTCTGGAAGTGCCGCGCCATCCCGTCCTCACCGGGGTGACGGGCCAGTTCGTCCAGGAAGCGGCGGTAGCGTTCCGGGTCCAAGGTGGACAGTACCCGGCGGACACCCAGCAGGTGGCGCATTCCGTCCCCGCCCACGGGGATCCACTTCGGCCAATCCCGCTCCAGGTTGGTCCCCCCGATTCCCGCCACCAACAATTCCGCCAGCGTATTGGCCAGGAATTGGGGGATTTCTCGCCGTGCAGTCGGTTCGAGCGACAGGCCCCAGTGATAGGCTTTCTGCGCAGGACCCGGCAGACCGTCGTACTCCAGCATTCTCCCCAGGGTCAGCCAGCAGAAGGGATCGTCGGGATACATCATCACCCAATAGAAGGATTTCGACACGATATCTCGGGTGGGGCGAGTCTTGTCCGGATACGGATCCAACCCTTTCAGGAAGGTCACCCGCTCGTAGATCGGGAACATGCCCCGGACGGCCCGGCTCAGGCGCGGGGGCCCGCCGGCGTGTGCGCCCTCCAGCCACTCCCCCAACGCTCGCCACCACAGCCAGTCCTCCGGCGAAAGGCCGATGGCAACTGGAACCACATGCTGGAGTTTTCTCATGACAGCCAGACGCTTATCCGCCGGAGCGCGCGCGAGTTCCCCCAGGAGATCTTCATGTTCATGCCAGACGGCCATGAGCGGATACCGATTCGCAGGCGCGGGAGTGGCCACGACCACCGCCGGCATATCCCGTTCCCCCGTGTGACGCCGTGGCCAGAGACTCGCGACCACGACGAGCCCCAGTGCGGCCGACAAAATGACCCCCCGGGTTCCACTGCGCTGGACCCTCGGTCCCGGTGGCCGAACGTGCGCTCTACAGATGGTGACCAGCTGATCGGCACGCGCGAGGCGACGGCGCGGGTCGCGTTCCAACATGGCCATCGTCAAGTCGGAGACGGAAGATGGAATCCCGGCAACCAGGCTGGCCGGCGGACGAATCGTACTCTCCAGGATCTCCGTGATCAGGCGGGCCATATTCTTCGTCGGCTCGATGGGCAACCGGCCCACCAGCATGAAGTAGAACAGACAGCCAGCGGACCACAGATCGCTCGCGCACGAATAGTCTTTCCCTTCGAGCAGCTCCGGCGCCAGCACCGGGGGGGTCCCCAGCACCACGTCGGGCATGGTGAGCAGCGTGGCGCCATCCACCCGCGCCAGACCGAAGTCCGCCACCTTGATGTCCCCATCCACGATGAAGACGTTCGCCGGCGAAAGGTCACGATGCAGGACCCGGTTTTCGTGGATGTAGGCCAACGCTTCGCCGATTTGCGCCAGCATCTCCAGGCTCTCCCGCCAGGGGATCGGCCCGGACTCCAGCACCGTGGACTGCAGGGTCTTCCCCCGCACCAACTCCATGGCCAAAAACGGCGTGTCTTCCAGGACGCCCCCATCCAGGATCTGCACCAGCCGGGGGTGACGCAGATGGGCCATGGTTCGCATCTCGCGAAAGAAGCGCGAGTTGGCCTCGGCCTCCTCGTCCTCTCGCTTGCGCAAGAGCTTCAACGCCACGTCACGGCTCAGGGACGCCTGGTGGGCTCGGAAAACCACGGCCATGCCCCCCTCCCCCAGCTGTTCGAGCAGGGTATAGGGGCCGAGGGAAGTGGGGAGAGGCATGCCGGTGGAGTGTAGCACCCTAGTGGGCCAGTCGCGCCGCCCCCTGCTCGAACCGGGCAACTTCTTCCAGGAGCCACTCTCCGGCGAGCTCGTAGCGGATCCGGCACCGGAGGCGCGGCACGGTGTGGGCAAGGGCGCGCGCCCCGGAGGCGGCGGCGGCCCACAGTTCGGACAGGATCCAGGCTGGCCGATCACCTTGGAGCTGACGAAGCTCCTGGATGTAGCGCGCGGTCTGGCGGGGGTCTTTGGCCCGCAGCTCTCGATAACAACCTCGCAGCGCGTCGGACACGGGAGCGGGCAACCGGTAGCGAACCGGAAAGTTCCGCGCCAAGCGGGCGATCTCATGGTCCTGGAGCATACCCAGCAGATCGAGCCAGATTGGACGAGAAATGATCTCGTAGATCTCCTCGTCCTCGAGCCCATCTTGCGCGGCCGCGAGCAGGGCCAATGATTCCTTGAGCATTCCGCGCCGGCTCAACCAGAGGACCCGCAGGGATTGCACCCTCACCGGTGGGATGTGGCACATCGCCAGATCGAACCAGTGATTCATCCTGGCGGCCGAATCGGGCCGACTCATCGCGCCGGTGGCCCTCTCCCACCTTCTGTGCAAAACCTCCTCATCTACGGCTGAATCCAGGAGATTCTCCAAGACCAGGCGCTCGACTTCTGCGTTGGGGGAGCCGGCTCCCACCACATCTATCGCCGGAAACTGATCCGTAATTCGTCGATTGAACCTGACCACGTCCATGAGCTTAGTTGATAACCTTGCCGCAGCTTCGATCTGTTTGAGCTCCAATAGACGATAGACTTCCATGGAGCCCAGACTATAGTCGGGATCATCTCCCACACCCGCACGCGCCCAGGTCGGAGTCACCCCCGGGGGACCCTTGCAGTATTCGTATGTGCTCCAAAGGGATACGTGTATCCGCGCGGGCTCCAGATAGCGTCGCGCGGCGTCCACATCTCCTTCCCGGAGACACGCGTTCATGAGTTTGTCACAGAGGGTTGCGCGCTGTGGGTCCATCTTCCAGGCCTTTTCCCAGACTGCCATTGCGGCTGTCCGCTCGCCCTGGGCGAGCAACAGTTGCCCCATGGCCTCCTGAGCCATCACCGTGTAGAGCGGCCGCCGGATGAATCGGTTCAACATCTCTTCTTGCCGCTTACGGTCGCCGACTCCGTGGACCAGCCCCCGGATTGACGCCTCCCGATCCTCGATGTCTTCCAACTCCGTCGGCCACTCCGCTTCCAGACTGTGCCCCGGCACGAGCGTCAGCGCGCTGGCCCACGCCGTCCATGTGGCCCGCGGCCACCCGTTGAGGGCACCGGGCTCCAGATGCTTCAACGCCAGAGTGTAGAAAAGCTGCGCCATGTCCGCTCGGCCTTTGAGCTCGAAGGCACGCGCCAGAAGAAGCCACGCGCGTCCCTCCTGCGGCCATTCCGCCGTGGCAATGAGCATGCTGCGGAACTGGTCCGCGGACGTCATCAAATCGAAAGAACGACACACTCCCTGCCACACCCCCAGCGATGCCTCGTCCACGACGTTGCGCGAGGTGGGCACCAGACCGGCGCCCTCCTTCCAGATGCCGGTGTGCGCGCCCGGCGAGGCCGGCGGTTCCGGCGTTCGGTCCGGACTCACCGTCCACCGTCCAAGGCGCACCCAGTGGATCCACAAATCCGCCTCAGTCCCCAGATCGATGGAACCGGTCCGCCGGAACACAGCGCAGGTGGCGGCATCCAGACGGTGCCCCCGGATCAAGTGAAGAAGGGGCTCCACCTGCCGCCAGCTATCGAACGCGCAAGGATGCGGGACCGACAGGGGAAGTGAGCGGGCCGGGGCCGGGCGGGGGTGCGGCTGCCGCACGTGTGTCATCAGCACTGCTCCGAGAATGACGGCCATCGCACCGATCCACCATCTCTTGAAGCTTACCGTCTGCGAAAGATTATGAGAAATCTCCAGCGATTTCGAGATTGCAGTGACGGTCCTGGTCTGCCCGGTATTCTCCAGTGTCTCCAGCGCCGCAATGAACGCACTGGCGGGCTGGAGCCGGTTTGCCGGATCCCGCGTCAGAAGCCGCGTCACGATATTCGCCAGGGACGCTGGCGTTTCCGGAGCCAGGTCGCGGACGTCCGGGATCGGCGCGCCGAGAACGGCAGCGAGCAACCGAGCCGGCTGGTCGCATTCGATGGGCAACCGGCCGGTGAGCATCCGGAACAAGATGCAACCAAGGGCCCACATGTCCACCGCCGGCGTTGCTTCCCCCAAACTCACCATTTCGGGGGCCATATACAATGGAGTACCCATCATCGCCCCAAGGGCGGTCAACTGGGTCGCGCCGGCCTTCTTCGCAAGCCCGAAGTCGATCAGCTTCGCGGTATCCCCCAGGATCATCACATTCGATGGTTTCAAGTCCCGATGGACGATCCGATGCGCGTGGAGCTCTGCTAAACCTGCCGCCACTTCCGCGCAAATGCGCACAGCTTGTCCCCAGGGGAGACGTCCAGCACTTGCGAGCACGTCCTCCAGACTGCTTCCGTCGAGAAACTCCATCGCGAGGTACGGCACGCCGTCCACGCTTCCACCATCCAGAATCTTCACCAGATTCCAATGGCTCAGGCTGGCAGCGACCTTCATTTCCCGCTGAAACCGATCCAGCTCTTCGCGATCCGTCAAACGATCGGACAAGAGTTTGAGGGCCACGATCCTGTTGGAATCCAGGTGGCGAGCCCTGAAAACCTCGCCCATGCTCCCTCTACCGGCGGGCGACAAGACGAGATACGGTCCTACGGTACGCGGTGCCATCACCCAAGCCTATCACGCCGATTCCCCCTTGTCCTTCCGGGGTAGATCGTTTACCATTTGTCATATGAACGTCCGGATACTGCGCTCACGCTGGTTCGCACTCGCCGCGACTGCAGCACTGGTCATGCTACTGGCCGTGCTGGCCAGCCTGCCGGCGGCCGCAGCTCACCACCGGGTTGCGACGGCGAGCGAAGTTCCCGCAAGTGTTCCCCAGACCGTCCTTCCCGGCGGCGACGCGGTGATGTTCGCACCCGCGTCCGTGACCGATCTGCGGGTATCCCGCGACTCCACTGCGTTTCTCATCGTCCCCTCTTTGGGCCGTACGCCGCGGTCGTTCACCGGCGCATCCGCCCTCACCCCTCCCGCACGCATCGGCGTCCCCTGCCGCGACGGCGTGCTCCTGCCGCTCCTGAGCTGAGTTTCTCTTTCCCCCTTTTCTCTTAATTTCATCAAACCAGCTCAACTCCACAGAGGAGCGTTTTCGCCATGTCAAAATACCGTCCACAGGCGGGACTTCTCACCGCTCTGTTCTTCTCTTGCGTTCTGCTCGCCGCCCCAACTCTCCACCTTCCGGGCTATCACTGGATCCCCGGCCTGGACAGGTTTCGAATGAAACTCGGGCTCGACCTCTCAGGGGGAATCGACCTGCTCTACCGGATCAAACCTACCGAAAATTCGACAGACAGTTCAGATCTCGCACAGAAGGCCTCCCGAGTCCTTGCGGAACGCATCGACGGCCTTGGCCTGGCCAACGTCTCCATCCAGTTACAGGGGACGCCGTCCGATCAGATCCGTATCCAGGTGCCGACGGAAGGAGGCGCCTCCGCCGCCACCCTCAAGGACGTGCTGGAAAGCACCAACTTGCTGACTTTTTCGGAGGTGGTGGATGCCGCTCGATCGCCGGCCGAACTGGACACCAGCCGGCCGGACACGGTGGTGGCCGCCGCAGTGGACCAGCAAGAGGGCAAGGCCATCTGGTATCTGCTCAAACGGTCCCCCGTGCTGACCGGAGACGCGGTGGAGGAGGCTCGCGTGGAGGCCGGCACGCTCGGAGAGCCCGAGATCCATTTCCGTCTTTCCAACGCCGGTGCGAAAGAATTCGGCACCGCCACGCGAAGTCTCAAAGGGCATCAGGTCGCCATAGTTCTTGCCGGAAAGGTGTATATGGCGCCCCTCATCGAAGGACCCATCGAACGAGACGCCCGAATCATCGGGCGCTTCGATTTGCAGGAAGCCCGCCGTGTGGTCGGCGCTCTGAAGGGCGGAGCCCTTCCCTGCGATCTGGAACTCCTTTCGCAGAACACCATCGGCCCCACCCTCGGCCTGGACACGGTTGAGAAGGGCCTCACCGCTTCCATCTGGGGCGCCAGCGCGGTGACCCTTTTCATGGTCGGCTTCTACCGCTGGTCAGGCGCCATGGCCATTCTCGCCCTGGTGCTGAACTTGTTACTACAGGTCATCGTGTTGACCTTCTTCGGCGCCACCCTGACTCTGCCCGGCATCGCCGGTTTCGCGCTCACTGTGGGCATGGCGGTGGACTCCAACATCATCATTTTCGAGCGCATCAAAGAGGAACTGGCCCTGGGCAAGGCGACACGCACCGCCCTGGCCGCCGGCTACGAGAAGGCCTTCACCACCCTGGTCGACTCACATTTTACCGCGATCTTGACGGGTTTGATCCTGGCCAGATTCGGAACCGGGCCCATCCGGGGTTTCGCTATCACGCTGATCATCGGCCTGATGGTCAACTTGTTCACATCCATCTGGGCCACCCGAGTCCTCCAGGAAAGCATTACCCTGCACCGCCCCCTCAGCATCTGACAAGGAGATCACAGATCATGGACCGCATCAATTTTTTCGCCTACCGCCGTTTCTTCTATATGTCGACTCTCTTGGTCTTGCTGGGCACCCCGCTTCTGCTGCTGTTTTGCCATCCCACTCCGGGACTCGACTTTACTGGCGGAACAGAGTTCCTGCTGGATGTAAACCAGCGGGTCGACGAATCACATATCCGTGCTAGCTTGTCCGGCGAGGTGGAGATCGTGCGCGTCGCGGGCGGACAGCCCGGCCGGACCCGCTTTCACCTCCGGACCCACCACTCGCCAAGATCAGCCCAACAAGCGTCGCACCAGCTCGAACAGGCTCTGGATCGTGCTGTTTTAGCAGGTCACGCGCAAGTACTCTCCAGCGAATCCGTGGGACCCGTCATGGGGGCGGCCCAGCGGCTAGACACACTGTGGGCCATGCTCTGGGCCGCAGTAGCCATCCTGGCGTACATGTCTTTCCGGTTCGACTGGCGGCCGGGCGTGGCCAGCACCCTGGCCCTGCTTCACGATGCCTTCGTGATCCTGGCCCTGTTCGCCGCGACAGGGATGCAGGTGGATCTGAGCGTGATAGCCGCTCTATTGACCGTACTGGGTTACTCCATGAACGATTCCATCGTGATCCTGGACCGGGTGCGGGAGAACCGGAAACGTTTCCCAGGAGCCAGTCTGGAGCAGACTGTGAATCTCTCCTTGAATCAATGCTTCGCCCGGACCATCTACACGAGCCTCACGGTGCTGTTCATCCTGCTGGCCCTCTTCGCCACCGGACCCGCCCCCCTGCGCGGGTTCGTCTTCGCGATGACGGCCGGCGTCATCACCGGCACCCTCTCCACCATCACGGTGGTCTGTCCCGTGCTGGTGGATTGGGATCGCATCGCCGTCAAATGTCGCCCAAGTCGCTCGTAGCACTGGAGGCGTTGAGAGTCTTGGGCCAGACGTCCCAGCACTTGTGGCGGTGACCGTGGATCATCACACTCGCCGTCAGCCCGACCGCCGGCACCTCGATGCTTTCGATGCCGGCGGCCTGGACGCTTTGGAGCTCACCCGGATCGGTCACCCCGGGGTTTCGTTCGTCTCGCCAGACCAGAAGTCCGGCGAGCTCCTTGCCATTCAGCAGACCGTCGTGGTTCAGGTCGCGCCGGCAGAGTTTATCGAAGCCGTCGGCAAAGCCACCGGCGGTACCGAAGAGCTCCTGACCGGAGTTGATCCGGCCGTCGCCGTTGGTATCTTCGCAGAGCCAGCCATCTTGACCCGGGACCAGCCACTGCACGGGCTGCGGATGTCCATAGCCGGCGATGTCGAACGACACCCCGGAGGCAGACTCCGCGGTGAGGTCCGGCTGACCATTGCCGTTCAGATCGAGCAGGATCGGGTCTGCACTAGCCGGAAGCACCTCGGCGTCCAACCGCGCCATCTGAATGATGCGGGTGAGACGCTTGGCCGGCGAAAGCTCTTCAGACGAGATAGCTTCTTTAGCTTTCTCAGCCATCTGGAGAGGAACCGACCAATCGTCATCCTCTAGAGTTCGCTTCGGAGTGATATGGGGAATGAGGGAACCCAGTGCCATCTGGTCGCGTACGGAACTGAGGGACAGCTCGTCGAGCCGCTTCAGCGCCGCCTCCTTATCGCCCTTGAGGTAGCTTTGCACGAAGGCCACGCGCGATGTGGCGGTCCCGGGGGAACGCAGCTCGCGCGCGATGGCAAGTGCTGTCACATCATCGGCATTTTCAACCGGATGCAGCCCGGCGAGTCGCTCCGCCGCCGCCTCTCCCACCTTCTGAAACTCCAGGAATCGAGGCGCTCCGCTGATGTCCTCAGGAACCGACTTCAGTCCGGACGCGAGCAGACTCACCGCATCGCCCGGTGCCGTGGTCGCAGCCACCTGGTGACGATACCGCTCCATCAGCTCCGCGGCCTCGGCATCCCCACTCCGCACGGCCGCGGCATAGGCTCGCAGCCCCTGGCGCGATTTTCCCGCCGCAATATACAGGTCTCCAGCCGTCCGGGCGAAGGTGGCTGCGCCTTCGGCCGCCTTTTCGCCGATGCCCGACAACCAGCGGGTCGTGCGGTCGAGTTCGTGCTCGTTGCGGCCGCCGACCGCGCGAGCGGTGCGCGCGATGGCGCCCACCAGCCAGGTGCGGTCCTTCCCCCGGAGGTTCGAATAAATGTCCATCACGGGCGCAAGTTCCTTGCGTTCGAGATGAATCTCCGCAGTCAAGGTCCGCAAGGGCGACACGACTTTGTCATCGCTCGCCAGCTCGGTCTCCCAGTTCCGAGCCACGGACAGGGCGCGGTCCGCTTTTCCGGCTCGTTTCATCCGGCGCAACACATCTGCCAGCAGTTGGGCGTTTTCCTCCGTGGGCTCGAGACGCATTCCGGTAGAGAGCTCCTCGTAGGCCTCCACACGCCGTCCCGCCGCCCAGAGGGCACGCGCCCGCCCCACATGATATTCGCCAGATTGCGGTGCCGCCTCGACAGCGGCCGCAAGCTCCACCTCTGCGCCGTTGACCATTCCGGCGCACAGAAGGGCGATACCTCGGATGTAATGCGCCCGGCTCCCGTCTTGGTGGGCGGCGTCCAGTGCACGAACCAATTGCTGCAATTTTGACGCGCGTTCCGGTCCTTTCGGCAGATCGAACGCCGCGGTGAATTCCTTTTCCACCGCTTCCGACACGGCACTCCGGACCCAAGCGGCGCGCGCAGGCATGTTCATGCTCTCGCACATGGCCAGCAAATCTGGCCCCAGGGCGAGGACCTGCGACGACGACAAGCCGCCCAGCATACTCTCATCAAAGAGGGCAGCAGCCTCCATGTTGCGACCGAGCCGTACAAAGTGAATCACTTCGGACAGATCGGCCGCACAAGCTAGCTCAGAAGCGCACAGCAGGCAGGCGAGAACCAGAGGTAGGGTGCGCACGGAACTCTCCCTCGGGGCAACTTCGGCCCAACGGCTCTGGGACTGCGTAGCCGTTCCGAGAGTTCCGTGTTTCGCTTTGGATCAGAAACTACTTCTTGCCGTGCGGAAGCGCTGCCATACGGCGCTGGATTTCCTTTGGCGAAACGTCCTCTATGTGGGTGCCGATGTACCACTGGTTCCCACAGGGATCTTTGATACCACCGTTACGATCTCCGTAGAATTGATCCGCCGGATCCATAATGGAGATGCCCCCGGCCTTGACCGCCTGGGCGTGGACCTTGTCCACATCCTTCACATATAAGTAGATGGAACAGTTCAGGGGAGGCTGATCGGGCCGGGCTTCCCCCATCATCACCATCGAGTCGCCCAACTTCAATTCCGCGTGCATGATGGTGCCGTCGGGCATGGCGGAGCGGAACTTCTCCTTCCCGTTGAACGCAGCCTTCAGAAAGTCCAGCAACTTTGCGACCCCCGTCACGACGAGGTAGGGCGTCACGGTCCGGTAACCGGCCGGGATCGGCTGGACCCGGCGGGCCTTGGGCGCCGCCTTCTTTTTGGCGGGGGCGGCCCGCCGCGCGACCGTCTTCGCTGTTTTCTTGGGAAGCTTCTTTGCGGGTCGTTTCACGGTCTTCTTCTTGGCCACGGTGCCCTCCCCCAATCTGCAAGCCGGCGCCGAATGGCGCACGAGCTGCCGTCAGGTGTACAGGCATTTCCTCGAAACCGCAAGCCTGCCCTAGGGGCTGGGCTCCACCTCGTCATCCCGCCCCAGAATGTGACCGGTGTCCCGGCGCACGCTTGCGAGAAAAGCCGCCGGCGCGAGCCGCGGCTGGAGGCACTCCGTATTCCAGAGAAACGCGTGATGAAAGGTCTCCACCAGGAGCCGCTTTCCTCCGCCACAGAATCCGACGGACAACACGTCTTCATTTTGTCGAAAGCGTCCCTCTACCGGCTCCCCCGTCTCCGCATCCCACAGGTGCACCAGCTGGTCGTCTCCACAAGTAGCGAGCCAGCGGCCATCCGGACTGAAGTCCCAGTCCACACGCCCGCTGCCGTGCCGCATGGATTTGCCAACCGGCTCACCGGTGCTCGCCTTCCAGAGGCGCAGGAAGCCGCTCGGATATTTCCCCACTAGCCAGTGCCCGTCCGGACTGAACCGCCATTCGCGAAATTCTTCATCCGGCGGGATGACCGCGCCCACCGGTTTGCCGTCGAGTCCCCACATCCGCGCGGAATGATCCTCGCATTCGCCGATCAGGCGTGAGCCGTCCGGACTGAATTGCACGAAGCGGATGGGACTTTCGTGCGCCAACTCCAGCGCATTCCCAGCCTTTTGGCGCAGGTCACGCAACTGAACATTCCCGTTCTCCGAACGCAAGGCCACGACTGACCCGCCGTCATACGGTCCCACCAGGTCGGGTGTGCCCGAAATGTGGACCAACTCGGCGGTCGTGTGCGTCGCCGGATCGATAGAGATGAGCGTGCCGCTCCGGATCGTCGCGAAGATACGCCCCGCTGTGATGGGGTGAAAGGACCCGCCGAACTGGCCCGCATCCGGGTTCCGGAAGAGGCAAGCGCCGGACTTCGGCTCCCAGAGGGTCTCGATGCCGTGCCGCAACTGGTGCGAGATCCAACCCTCCACCGCCAGTGTACTGGCGGCGGATCCGTAGAGCCGGATGGACTGCACGTCGAACGGGTGGTCGAGCGCGGGCGTCAGCGGCTTCCCGGTCTTCAGGTCCCACCCCTGGGCGGTCTTTCCAAAGCCGGCGAACAATTCCATGCCGTCTGCGCTGAACGTGGCCGTCTGGGCTGTTTCTGGCAAACGAATTTCCCGGACGGGCGTGCCATCCGTCGTGCGCCAGACTCCCACGGTCCGCCCCCCGTCGAGGATCGCGAACTGGCTCCCATCCGGACTCACCACCACGGTCTTGATGGCGGCCGGTCGAACGATCGCCGGTCCCACGCGATCTCCACTACGAACGTCGCGTACTTCCAGCCTGTAGTCGCCCACCTGGGCGAGAAGCCGCTCACCCTTCAGAGCCATCTCCAGTGTGTGTTCCCGCTGCCAGACCGCGAGGGGTTCGAACCGGTTGACGGTCCAGACCCGCACAGGACCGCCGGTCGCCCAGGTGAGAAGCCGCCCCCCGTCGCCGAATCGCAGCATGCGCGCCGCCCCCTCCAGACGTAGCACCGCCCCCAGGGGCTCCCCCGTGGGACTGTCGAAGAGCCGCACGGTACGATCGGAACCACCCGCCGCGAACAGACGACCATCGGGCGCAACCGCCACCATCTGGGAGCCATCGGCGAGCAGTCCCAGAGGGGTGGCCTTTTCACCGGCCTTCACCGGCTCCCCCAGCGACTTTCCCGTGGCGGTGTCCCAGCGCCGGATCAGGCCATCTTCCGCCACACCGGACAGCGTCCCCGGAGTGAAGGCCAGGCCTTGAATCTTCACCCCGTTGTGGATCACCTGTTCCCCCACGGCCCGGTGGAGTTCCAGGTTCCACAGCTCCACGTAACCGCTCAGGTTGCGTAGCGCCATGAACCGAGCATCGGGCGAAAATTCCACTGCAATCGGAAGACTGCGCGGAGTGATCCCCCAGTTTGCATCCTTCCCGCTTTCTGCGTCGAAGACCGAAGCCTTCGGTTGCTCGTACTCCATGCGGAAGGAGCGATCCTGATAAAATAGCACCACATACTTACTATCAGGAGTGAAGACTGCCAACTTGGCGATGGAATACCCCAGGGTTCGCACCAGCGTACCGCGCTCGACGTCCCAGAGGGTGGCACCCCGATTCCCGGCCACGACCAACCGATCTCCCGACAGCACAATCTCGCCCATGTCTTCTATATGGAAAGACTTCACCATTTTCCCGGTGAGGATCTCGCGCACGCTGACGTTGCCGTCTTCCGTCGCCGTCGCGACGCGCCGCCGGTCCACCGACACACTCTTGACGGCGCGCCCTCCGAAACTCCACTCCAGTCGTGCCCCTTGCGCGAGCATCAGCGCTGCACTGGCGTGATAGCGCGCCAAGGCGTGGGCCGCATAGGCCTCCGCAAAAAAGCAGGCTGCTGCGGTCGCGTCGGTAGCCCGGGCGCGCTGCTGGCCGGAGAGCGCACGACTGAACGCCAGTCGCGCCAAGGCCTGGGCCCGTTCCGCTTCGATCTTCACCCGGCTCTCGCGCTCCACGGCCGCACGGGCAAGGGCCTCGTTGCGCGCCCGCAGGAGCTGGAACACGCCAAATGCCGACCCCAGCACGATGGACGCCACCAGTCCGAAGCCAAGGCCGGCCACCATCCGGTTGCGCCGGGCCCACTTCAGACCCCGCTCCGCCCAGCTCGCCGGGCGGGCGTGGATCGGTTCCCCCGAAAGAAATCTCTCCAGTTCCTGCGCCAATTCCAGCGCACTCGGGTAGCGAGCAAAACGATCCTTCTCGAGGCATTTCAGACAGATCGTATCCAGATCACGGGGAACTCCCGGCTGAATTCTACCCGGCGGGATCGGTTCCGACGTCCGGACGAGCATCAGGGTCTCCATCGTGGAGACGCCGCGTAAAGGTGGCCGCCCGGTGAGCATCTCGAAGAGCATGGCGCCCAGGGCATACACGTCCGTCGCGGGCCCGATGGCACTGATGTGCCCGGCTGCCTGTTCCGGCGCCATATAGTTGGGTGTTCCCATCACAACACCCGTGCGAGTGCGCCCATCGTCATCGTCGAGCCGCTTCGCCAAGCCGAAGTCGGAGACCTTCAGCGCACCACCCTTTGAGATCAAAATATTCGCCGGCTTCAGATCCCGATGCACGATTCCTTTCTCGTGGGCAGCGTGCACAGCCCGCGCGAGTGTCGCGATGGTCTTCGCCGCATCCACGGGTGCCTGGGGATCTCCCGCCATGCGAGAGCCCAGCGTACCTGCCCCCGCATACTCCAGCGTCAAGTAGGGGCGGCCCGCGTGCTCCCCTACCTCGTAGATCTGAACGATGTTGGGGTGAGTCAGACGAGCGACGGCTTGCGCTTCGACCTGGAAACGGGCGCGCTCCTCGTCACTCGCGTGCGCCCCGGCCAGGATCATCTTGATGGCCACGGTCCGCTTCAATTGCAGGTGTTCGGCCCGAAGGACGATGCCCATGGCGCCGCGACCGAGCACCGCTTCGATCCGGTACCCGGGTAGCTGGGGGAGCTCCTCGGAAGCGGGCGAGCGCCCCGGCGCAGAGCTCGCAGCCGGCGCGGAGAGAGGCGCGCCGGCAACGGTCTGGTCGTCGAGGACCCCTTCCGGAGGAAGAGTCTTCTCATCCTCGTTCTCAGGCAAGCTGCTCATTTTTTGACAGACTCGTGTACCATGCCGGTGAAGTATGCCGCGGCCGCCGATGGCTTTTGAGATTTCTCGGACATTTTGGGCTACCGGCCCCGCCCCGGTGAATTTTCGGAGAAGTTGCCGATGGCGTGCCAACGACCCATGACGGTAGGATTCGTCGTTGGAGTATCAGTCGAGTTGAACTTCTGCTCAGATGGAGCCAAAATATATAGATCCTTGGTGCTCGTCTTCACCAGGGTATCCTTCTCGACAGGGAGACAGCGGTTGGCCAGTCAGACCCACGCCAGGTTCGTCTCCGGGGTGCTCCTTGCAAGCCTCCTGTGCCTCTGGCCCGCCCGCGCTGCCACTTTGCCGACCGCCCCGGCGGCGGAGGACCCCGACCACGAAGGCTTCCTGAGGGGATCCCTCGCGAACTTCCGCGAGATCATCCGTTCCCTGGCGGTTTTCCAGAACGAACTCTGGGTAGGGACCTACGGGCGCGGGATCTTCATCCTTCCGGCCGCCGCAAGCGAGCGCTCCACCCCCAAGTTGCCGCTGCGCCAGCTCACGCATCAGAATTCCCCGCTGGCAGAAAATAGGGTGAACTGCCTGGAAGTGGTGGGAAACGAACTGTGGATCGGGACTTGCGACGGGATCGACCGGTTCGATGGCCACGTCTTTCGACACGTTTCCGTGAAGGACGGCGTGGCCCACCCGATTTACCACACCATCCGGCATGACAAGGATGGCCGCGTATGGGTGGGGACGACCGGTAAGGGGATTTCGTGCTTCTCCAACGGTCGTTGGAAGACCTACGATCAACGCGATGGCCTCCCTTCGGGCTGGATCAACGAGATTGCGCAAGACGCCACCGGTCGCCTCTGGGCCGCCACCGCCCGCGGTCTCGCCACCTTCGACGGGAGCCAATGGCGGCTGGTACCGCCCCGCAACGGTCTTGGCAGGATCTGGTCCCATGCCACCGCGCTCGCGGTGGTGGGGACCGAGATCTGGGTTGGTACGGGCGCCCAAGGTATTTATATGTACGATTACAGTTCCGGCTACTGGTTCGACCCCGGTAGCGAGGCGCCGCTTCCATCGCGCCAGGTCTCCGCCCTGCATCTTGCTGGAAATGGGACTCTCTGGATTGGAACGAGCAAAGGACTGGTCAGCTACCGCCGGGGTGGTCAATGGCGGAGCTATGGTCGAGACCGGGGCCTTTCTGACCCGCACGTGATGATTCTGAGGGAGTTCTCATCCCCACCTTCCCTGTGGATGGGGTCTTACAAGGGCCTCGTCTACCGCTACGTGCCCGGGGAGGACCGCTGGACAACCGTCTTGGACAGGGGTCAGGCCTCCCTCTCTCTATCAGGAGGAAAAAAGTGAGCATGTTGGGACTCGCCACGTTGTACTTCGCAATGTGCGTCGGTTCGCCGCTTCCGGCCAATCTCATCGAAGTCAAGACGGCGAAAACGAAGCAGCTGTTGGAGCAGGGCACCGCTCTCTATGAGCAGAGCAAGTTTGATGAGGCGTTGGCGACGTTCAAGGGTGCCCAGCGCTCGACGACCGTTCCCGCCGAGCAAGACCTGATGGTCATCTGGTGCGCGCGCGTTCACACCGCCAAAGGCGCGGTCGAAGATGGTCGGGCCACGCTGCGCCTCGCTCTCAAGCGGCCTTCGCCAGCCCTCGCCGCCGAGCTCGGGCGATCGCTCCTGATGAACCAGCCCACCGACGTGAAGGAAGCCATCCACCTGCTGTTGGGAGCGATCAAGAGCTACGCCAAGAAGGCGGAAGAGCCGTGGCTGGTGCTGGGTAAGGCCTACATCATCGACGAGCAGTACCAGAGCGCGATCCAGATCTACCGGCTGCTGATCAAGGACGTCAACAAGAAGGAGCTCCGAGCGTATACCGGCCTCGCGGATGCCTTCATTTTGACCCGGCAGTACAAGGAAGCCTACGACATCATCGCAGCCGCGGAGAAGCTCTACCCGGATGACCCGGAGATCTTGTTCTACATCGGGCGCGTGAAGGAACGCGACACCCGTCAACGCTCGCCGGCCTCACTGGCCGCCAGCTATTATCAAGCCGCAGCGCAGCTGGCCAAGAATTCACCGCGGTTCGCCGCTGCCGCCATGTACGCGTACTTGGCGGCGCGCGAGCCGAGCTCCGCCATCGAAGCGTACAACAAACAAAAGAATGTCACTCCGGGCGACTCCTACGTGCTCTGGTTCGAGGGCTTGAATCGCGAGCTGGGCTGGAAAATCCCGGAAGCCATCGCGCTCTATCAGGAAGCCATCCTGAAGAACCCGGACAACGTTTACGCTCACTACGTGCTGGCGCGGGTGTACCTGGGGCTCGGCAACAAGGCCCTGCGGCTCTCCGGCATCGAACCACCGGAATCCTTCCGGGTGACCCCCTTCCGCGACTCCACCAAAGGTCTACAGGAAGTCTCCATCATCAAGTTCCTGGATCCGACCTTTCCTCAACTCGGCATGTTGCGGGGAGCCTACGAGAGTGCCCTGTCCCGTTCGGACCGTTTCAACAACCTGACCCCTGAACAGAAACAATCGCTCTCGAAGATGACGTCCTTCATCGTCAAATTGAACCGCTATCGATGACCCTTCGACCGTGTCCCCTAACTGCTCCTGAGCGATCCGAGGAGGCCTTCATGCCCTTATCGAACCGACGCTTGTGGCCAATCGCCCTGGCCCTACTCCTGGTCTACGCGGTCATCCCGCAAGCCATGGCGCAGCCGTTACAGAGCAGCATCGCCACGGCGGACCAGCTGTCCCACTCCTGGCAGGAACCCACCGGAGGTGGAAGCACTTCCAGCAACCTGGATTACATGGTCCTCCACCCGGATGGCGGTGGCTTCCCCATTCCCACCCGGTATGACGTCGTGACCATGCCTGGGGCCGCCAAGGCCAAGTTGGCCACACAACCGGGCGATGCGGACAAACTCAAGGCCAAATCTTTCGACCCGGCCAAATTCCAAATGTCCTACGACTGGCAGCCGGGAGCCCCTGCTGGATATGTGAGCTCCAACGACCTGTCCCTCTTTGCGCGGGCCTACTACAAGTACGTGCCGGATGAGACGAAGGACGAACCGGACAATGCCGCGAACCTGGCCGATTTCGCGCAGCGCCGGCAGTGGCTGATCGACTTCGTGGCCTCGCACCGGCAGCGCCTCTATATGGGCATCGGCTTGCCGTGGTTTGCCTGGGACGCCACGAACCAACTGGCATCGGGCACAAAGATCGGCAGCCCGCTGTCGCCCCTGGACGCGGACCCGAAAACGCCGAACTCCGCCATCGCCAAGGGGGTCGTGAACCAGAACAACGTGAGTCTGGGAATTGGCCACGGGTTCTTGCATGTCACTGAACCGGGCTGGATGGCGCAGGCCGGAGTCACGGAGAATGCTTCCCCGAGCGGCTACAACTTCACGGGCGTGAGCGGCGGTCCCTACAGCTTCAAAGGCGTTCAGCTCTTCCTGTTCCAGAAGGAGCCGCAAGAGTACCCCAATTTCCCGTCCAAGGAGCGCTCCAAGGGCGGCGTCGCGTCCATCGACGGCTGGGAAATTCCGGCCCTGCTGGATACGAGCCTCACCGCGCTCGACACGGTGGTTCCGGCAGACATGCAGACCGCGATCGCCGATCTGCCCAACCTCATCGCCAGCGGCAAATACGAAGTCGTGTATGCCGGTGGTGCCACAAGTCTGACCGACTACAAGGACTTGAAAATCCAGGATCCGAACACCTACACCGTGCAGTATCCCCCCACGCCCAGCGCCGGTTGGAAGGATGATGACTGCACCCGTTCCTTCGATACCAAGACCGAAGGAACCGACCCGCACAATCTAAACACGCCGTTTAGCGCTCACAAAAGATGCTGGCGGCACGTGCTCTACTACTCGGACTGTAAGATCTACGACGGGGCTGGGACCTTACAAGCAAACGTGGGGCCGTACCTGTTCACCCACTTCATCTATGATGAGGCCCCGCTCAGCTACATTCCGGCCACCCGGGCTCAGGCGCGGATGGGCAAGTCTCCCGCCCCAACCGCCATTGCCTACCAGTCCCCCCCGAGCGGCAGCTTGGACCATGTTCGGCCCTACATCCCGCCGGATCTCAACGTGAACAATATCAGTTCTGCGACGTTGGCCAATCTGGACCTCACCAAACCGATCCGAACCTACCGCGGGATCCCGGAGATCGGGCCCCAGACACCGGGCGTGGATCCGGTACAGCTGGTGGGCGCGGATCCGGTCACCGGCGAAATCACCGGCGCCAAGGTGAACCAGGATTCCCAACTCTGTATGAATCTGTGCACGTCGCTTGCGACCCGGCGCCGGTACAACCCGGATCCCAATGCGGCAGCCCCTCTGACTCCCATGCCCTCCGATCCCAAGTTGGCAGAGGCCTGGCTGGATCAATACTATCCAGTCTGCATTTCGTATTATCCGCCCTACCCGAACAGCGATGGCAAGATCGTCGGGCCCTATGTGCGCCGGACCGGTCCAATCAACCCCGGTTTTCCCGACGCCTCCCCGTTCAGGGATGACCCCTATGGGTCGGGTGTACTCGTCCCCGGTCAGGACTACCATTGGGGGGCACTGTACCCGCCGATCAACTTCGTCGCCAAGGATCCCACCACCGGCGCGAAGAACGACAATCTGCTCCAGGTCGTCAACTACTTGGTCCTCCCACCCGGGCATCCCTTTCTGCCCGCCGTCAACCGGGGCGATCCAAATCAGGCCTACGGAAGTACGAGCAGCACGAGTTTCTTGAACTCACACGGATACGCCTTGGCGTGGAACCTGGATTTCGATCCGTCCCTGGCAGACGCTCAGGAAGGGTCAGGAGCGAGCGACCAGTTCGACCGCAACGCGAACGGCACCCCTGGTGGCGATTTCGAACCGGGGGAACCGGTGGAAGTCATCCGGCTTCCCATCCAACACACCCCGGTCTTGAAGCTGACCGACCAGATGCTGCCCATTCACCCGCAAATCTACACGCGGGAAGAAAAGACCCAGACCGGTTCGATCTACAAGGCCATGTTCGATTCGAAGCTGATGAACGGGCCTAAAGAAGGAAGTCTCGAGGCCAAGAACAAGAACACCGACACCCAGAAGCCCGGTTACGCTCGCAACAACTTCATCTACGCGGTCGTGGGGAACTGCTGTGGTCCCACCGTGCTCCTGAACCAGACCATGGCCCAAGGTCCGGCCGAAGTCACCCTTGCCGGCAAGAAACAAAAGATCGGCCCGCGGCCCAACTGTGTGCTGGTCATGACGCCGGTCCAGGCCGACAAGGATGGCAAGGTCCAGGAAGAGGCTCTGGGGATTCCCAACGGTTTGGAGCTGGCTGGTCCCGGCCTGAACGTCGGAACCCCGGCCGCCGCGCCTAGCTATGATCTGGCCAGCATCTCGTCCCGGGCTGATCCGCTGCACTACCAGTGGGGCGCCTACCAGGATCTGCAGGAAACCATCGGGTTCGACCGAGATCCCTTAGCACCAAACAACCTGGACGGCCAGCGCATCGCAGCCAGAGAGGACAACTCGCAGAATCCCGCCGACAGCAAGGGCAACTCTTTCCTGGAGGCTCAGGGCGAGTATATCACCGGGCAACGCTACATCATGGACGTGTACGCCGATACTCCGGCGCCACCGCAGCTCGTGAGCGTCGCCACGGCAAACGTGGTGGCGTACTTCACGAAAGAAATGAAGGTGGAGATCTTCGAGCCGGGCAAGTATTCCACGCCCGACCAGGTCTACAATACGGTGAAAGTGACGAATCTGGCCAACCCACCGGCGGATCCTCCCCGCGGCAAATATGATTTTGTCCCGCGGCATGAAGGAGACTACGTGGTCCAGGTCAGCATCACCGACTTCAACGACATCCGCCGTATCACACGGATGCGGATCCCGGTCAAACCGGCATCCACCGATGTCAACAAGATCAACTCAGACCGGGAAAGAAAGTAGGTAGTCCACAATCCGGCGACATCGGTTTTTCGCCGCCGCCCTGTCGATCATGGTGGCCTTGCTCTACGTCTTGTTGAGTACGGCCCCATGGGCGGGGCGGCACTTCTCGATTCAGGTGCGGGCCCAGAGCGCTTTCGCGGCACATGTGGCCGCCGGACTCGCTCTGGTGCCCGCACTCGGCATTGCTCTCCTGACCCATCCGCTCCGGATGCCTCCGCAATCAGCCGCGCGGTTGTGGCTGGGGTCCGCCGTGGGCCTCGTGGTGTGCGCCACGGGGGCTTTGACGGTCGCCTTCGGTTTGCGACGGATCGGCTTCGGCGGCTTCTCCCGGTGGGGATCCGTGGCCCGGTATCATGGAGAGCTGGGGTGGATCTTCTGCGGGCTCACCGCCGCTCACATCCTGACCTCCTGGCGCTTCCGCCAGGGGATTGGCCGCGCGCGCCAGCGCCTGGCACCCATCCCGCTCCTGTTGTGCTGGACCCTGCTGGGGTTGGCCATCCTGGCACTCTCTTCGACTCCGACTCCGGCATCGCTCAAACCCATACCACCTGGTTACCGCGAGGTCGGTTTTGGAGACCGAACGCCTTTCACCCCAGGTCGGATACGCACCAGCCACGGGAAATTCATCCCGACCGACCTTCTGTGCCATTCGCAGTCCTGTGGAGCCTCCGGCTGCCACGAGCAGATCACCCGGGAGTGGAGCTCCTCCATGCATCGTCATGCGGCGTCCAATGACCACTACCGGGCTCAGGTCAAACTCCGGATGCACGATCTCAAGGGCAAGAAGGTGGGAGCTCGCTTCTGCAGCGCGTGCCACGAGCCCATCGCTGCCCTCGCCGGTGAACTCGACGACACCGGACGGGGCATCGACTTCCCGGAGAATCTGGCGGAGGGCATCTCCTGCGTGTCCTGTCATCGGATGACCGGTCTCGTGAGCACCGCCGGGAACGGGTCTTATGTTGCTGCCCCGGCAGAGCCGTATCTGCTCCAAGGCAAGCCCGGCGTGGCCGGGGCTTTCGCGGGCTACGCCATTCGCGCGCATCCGGAGCCACACCGGGAATCCCTGATGCGCCCTTTTCTCCGCGAGTCACACGCCTGCTTGCCCTGTCACCAGCTCACGGTCGGGCCGGGAATCAATCCCAACGGCTTTTTCCAGGTCCAGGAAACCTACGATGAGTACGTGCACACTCGTTACGCCGATTCCAAAGCCAAGTGGTTCGCTCGCTGCCAGGACTGTCATATGCCCCTCGTCCCCTCCACCGACCCTGCAGCCAAGGGCGGGAAGCATCGCTCCCATCGGTTCCCCGGGGCCAACACGATGCGACCGTTCCTGGATGGGGATGTCGAGCAACTGGATGTGATCCAGAAGTTTCTGCAGTCCGGTGTCGTGAGTCTCACACTCAGCGTGGAGGAACCATGGATCGCGGGAAAGGAGAACCGGCTCCAAGTCCTGGTCAAGAATGAAAGGGTGGGTCATCGATTCCCCACGGGAACGGTCGACATGCACGACATCTGGATCGAACTCATCGTCGAGGAATCCGATGGCCATCCCCTCCTCATCTCCGGTCAGATCGATCCCAAGACCGGAATGGTGGACGCCCGGGCGGAATGTTTCAAGACCACGCCGCTGGGACGGGACGGGCAATGGCTGTACCGGCGTGATATGTGGAACCTGAATAGCTTCAAGATGGGGATAAACCCGGTGGGCGAGACCATCGTCGGTCAGACCGGTTTTAGCACGCTGGGACCCCGGACCGATTACTTCAATATCAGTTCATTGGGGTTCTTCCGGTCCGTCTGGCCCGACATGACCGATGAACGCCCGTACCGGGTGGCGGTTCCTGCCGGCCCGGAGCGGTTCCTCCAGATCCGCGCACGCCTGCGCTACCGGAAGTCCAACCAGCGCTTCACCGATTGGGTTTTCAATCCGGCCCCCCCGCGGGAAGGTTCCGGATACCAGGGGCCGCACCGCATGGGCACGCGCCTGCCGATCACCGACATGGCAGCGGCCACGGTACGGGTCAAGGTCCAGGCGCGCTGAGACTTCCTTCGTGCGCCACAGGATTCTCGACTTTACAGCACGACCGCAACCAGGTCGAAGCCGCTCCCGTTCAACCGCTTCGTGACCAGGTAGTGAAGATCGTCATCTCCAGCACACAGACTGAAGAGGGGATCCGTGCCGACCGCAAGGTCCAGGGACACGATTTGAGCCGTAGTCCGCCCCTTGTCGACGCGGAGCTCGTACAGATCGGCTCCGTTGGACTTGCGCAGTACCATCAAAAGTCGACTGGTTCCTGGTACACCCGGCAAGAGTTCGATCTGTTTCTCGAGCGGCTGCCTCAAGGCCTTCTTCGTACGAAGGTCATAGACCACCAGCTCCTTGGCTTCTTGCCATACCAGCAGTTGCTGCTTGTTCCAGTAGACCGGTGCGCCTCCCGGCGGCCCCTGCGACTTCAGAGTCGTCGCCGTACCCGCACGCGGACGCAGAATAGTGGTGGAGAAGGCGTTGTGGTCCGGCTTGGAGCGAACGACGATCACGTCGCTGCCCGGATACTGAAGAGCCTCCGCAACGTCCGCGTCCGCGGGTAGCTGCAAGCGCGTCTCACCACAAGCCAGCAGCTTGTACCCGGGCGGCTGTCCGGATTTTTTCAGCGCCAGCACGGGCCCCAGGAACGCATCCACGGGAATGGGAGAGGGGACTGCCGCAGCCGGCTGCGAGAGAACCCACCCGGGTTCGATTTCCAATGCGCGCGAAGAGCTCAGCAGTGGATCGAAGATCGAGGAGCCGAGCTGATCGTCACAGGAAATCAAAGCCATACTGGGCTCCCATAGCGCGTAGCCCGGCCGCGACGGCCGCCACCTGGCGCTCTAGCTCGTCCCAGCTGATCTCGACCAGCGGCTGTAGCTCGGACTGAAAGACGAGCGCCGGGCGCTCGGCGCTACGATTGCGAAAGGCGTGTTCGGCGTAGTTGAGCCGCGCGCCCTCGAACCAGCGTGCGCCGGGCATGTCGCGATCGAGCAGCGCTTGCGCTGGCTGCGTCGAGGCGCGTATGTCGAAGAACTCCCAGATCGATTGCCAGAAATCGCCGGGCTGCGCGGCCGACCATTCCCACAGCGGCGCGTAGCCGTCGAAGCGCAGCCCTTTGTGGGCAGCCAGCCAGTCGATGTATGCCTGCATGCGGCTGTCGCGCATCTGCTGCGCGGACGGCTGCCACAGCAATGTACCCTCGGTTATCGAAGTCATCATCGGCCTCCTCTGCTTATCATTTGGAGGCCTTATTGTATCAGGATATGCAGAGTAGCCCAGCGGAAACATAGGATCTGGTACAAGACTTGCTGTAGAGCCAAGGAGAAGATAGCAGCAGGTCCTATCCGAAAGTGGGAGCGGGCTTGGGGGAGGGCGAAGCCCTCCCCCAAATCCTCCACCACCAGGATATTGGGAGCGGCTCTTAGTGGCAGGAAGGGGCAGAATCATGCTCGAACTTCGTATGGTCGATACGCTGGCACAGCAGAAATGGCTCGGGCAGGCCAGCAAATCAGTGCAGAAGGCTGTACAGGGGCTGTTCAAGGCCGGCGGATCGGCGACGCAGCCGATCGCCGACGCGCTGCACGGCACCTGGCTGGGCCATCCGCTGCACCCGGTGCTGACGGATATCCCGATCGGCGCATGGACGACGGCGCTAGCGCTCGATGCGCTCGATATGCTGGGCCAACGCGACTATTCGCCAGGCGCCGACGCGGCGATCGCACTGGGGTTGGCCGGCGCGGTTGGCGCGGCCGCATCGGGAATGACCGATTGGAAAGAGACCCAAGAGCGCCCGCTACGGATCGGCCTGATTCACGGCGCGCTAAACCTGGGCGCGACCATGCTGTATGCGACATCGCTGGCGCTGCGGCGCGGCGGGGCACGCTCGGCCGGGCGCAGTACGGCGATCGCCGGCTATTTGCTGACGACAGTAGCGGCCTACCTGGGCGGCGATATGGTCTTCCGCGACCAGATCGGCGTCAGCCATAGCGAGCCGGTCTGGTCGGCGCTGAAGTACACGGCAGTGCTGCCCGACGCCAAGCTGACCGAGGGTGAGCCGCGGCGCGTCGAGGTTGGCGAGCGGCGGATCGTGCTGGTGCGGCAGAACGGGCAGATCCACGCGCTGGCCGAGCGCTGCTCGCACCTGGGTGGCCCGCTAGCCGACGGCGAGGTTGAAGACGGCTGCATCATCTGCCCATGGCACGGTTCGCGCTTTGCGCTCGCCGACGGCCGCCCAGTCGACGGCCCGGCCACCATCCCACAGGCCACCTTCGAGACACGCGTGCGCGATGGGCAGATCGAGGTCCGCGCGGCGGAATAGTGAGCCTTTAAAGACCACCAAGGCACGAAGGCACCAAGATTCTAAATTCATGAAATCTTGGTGACACCCAGAGGGTACCCGGTGCCTTGGTGGTTATATAAATCTTGCGACCACACCTCGACCGCCGATACCTGATACCTCTATCAGCTTCCGCTCACCCCATGCAGAGCCAGGCCTCACCTCGCAGTGGAAACGTCCCAAACACCCCCGGTCGTCCTTCTGATCAAAGGAAAACAAGCGCTGGAGAACTCTGGCGCAGCGCAGAAAGGAACGACCGTGAACATTTCACGTATGGTGATACTGGTTGGCGCACTCTTGCTGGCCGTCTTGTCCACCCCCCTATCATCGGCTGCCGCAGGCGGCGGCGACCTATACGCACCCCGACGGTATATGGAGCGTTGAGTATCCGGCGGGTTTGCTGCATGTCGAGCAACTGAACCCCGAGGTGACGATCTTTATCAGCAAGGATCGCCACACCTTTGTGGCGGTCGACAGCTTCGACGCCACGATCGAGGCGCCCAACAGTGTGCTGATCGGTCGCGGCCAGGCCACGCTGCGGCAGATCTACGGCAAGGCGGTCAAGAACACCGGCGAGCTGGAGTTTCCCGGCGCGCGCTGGGCCACCGGCTTTGGCTTCTCCACCGACAAAGGCTCGATCGGCCAGGCGGTGTACCACCAGAACGGGCGCATCGAGGGCAACTACCGGATCTATGGTATGGCATATGGCTACAAAGCTGCCAACGAGCGCGCCATGCAGCCTATGCTCCAGGCCATGCGCGAGTCGCTGCGGATCTGGCCGGCCGCGCTACGGGGGATCGACCGCGCGCGCGACGGACTGCGAGCTTATTTTGGCGCGCTGTATGCCGGCCGCTACGCCGACGCCGTGAGACTCTACGGCGGCAGCTACCAGACATTGATCGACTGGAATCCCGACGTTGCGCCGCGCAACCGTGCTACACTGTTTGCGCGCGGCTGCGAGCAGAATGGCCTGCGCTGCCTGCGCCTGAAGCAGGTGATCGGCGAAACCACGATCTCGGCCACCGAGTTCAATTTCGTGGTCGAGTTCTTGAACGCCGACGGCACCACTTTCAAGCAGGGGCCGTGCTGTGGAGAAACCGAAGGGCCGACGATCACGCGCTTCCCATTCAATGTCAGGAAGGTCGGCGGCGCCTACCTGGTGCAGGATCTGCCGGTGTATGTGCCGTAGGTAGCTTTCACACGACTTATGCGATGGCGTACCTAAGCGCTGTTTAGCCTTCGGCAGATCGTACTTCATTTTTTCTTATCGTGGCGGATTTTCGCCC